>VFQT010000132.1_pt1 | contig 116888 bp, 106 predicted proteins | sample 3512381 | NCBI WGS metagenome assembly VFQT01 (sample SAMN10412376, study PRJNA504923) | tailings metagenome | isolation source: Relicate 2 Philex TSF3 active mining site | place: Philippines: Tuba, Benguet | collected 2017-08-29
TCGAGGTCAACCCCCAGGGCCTGACGCTCCTCGCCGAGGTCGCCATCCCGATGGCCGAGCTCAACGCGCAAGCTCTCGCCCAGCAGATCAAGAACGCCGAGGAAGACCTCGCGGACGCCAAGCCCGGCGAAGCCCAGCGCAAGGCCACCGAAACGCTGAACCAGCTGCGCGAGCTCCAGTCCGCGCTCTGATCTGATCAGGCAAGAATGAAGAAACCGCCGGGGCCAAGCTCCGGCGGTTTTGTTTTGGTTTCTTGATCGGCGTCATGCCAGCTTTTGCTGGCATGACGCTGCGTTGCTCTCACGTCCATCCGTCAAATCCCTCGCCGGGAGAGGGCAGGGTGAGGGGGCCTGCCACGCGTGCTGCCCTCGCCCAAATAGATCCGCTATCCCCGCGAAGGCCGGAATCCCACTTTGCCTCCCGCACCCGAAACAGAAGCGGGACCCCGGCCTTCGCCGGGGTGACGGCACTTTCGAGGCTCCCAAACCTCTCATCATGCCCGTGCTCGACACGGGCATCCTTTTTGCCCGCCCCGGAAAAAGAAGGCCGGGTTGAAGCCCCGCCATGACGGAAGTGGATCAAAATACTATTGACTTTTTTCCTAAAATATGCCAACACTCACAGAAGGCGGTTCCAGAGGAGGGGACGATGTCGACAGCGTCTCGAAATTGCGGAACAGCCAGCGGCACCTGCGGTGGAAGGCGTAACGCAGCCTCCATTCCGGGCGCGGAGGGTAGGACCCGGGGGCACTACGACCCCCGCGCCGAGAGGCAGTTCGGCCACTTACACCCGAAACGGTGGAAAGCGCCGGATGAGCGCCGGCCCCGAGCGACAAACGCCGCGCCGCCGCGAAAGCGGGTGCAGGGGCAGGGCGACCGCCCCCGCATGAGCCGGGGGCCTCGCGCCTCTCTCTTCACCTCAATTGGATTGCGTGAGCCCCGGCTCCGGCACTCCCCTCCACCTTCTCTCCCCCGGCCGCCCCCGGCCAGCCCGGCACCACGCATCGCCGCCCGCGTCAGCGCCTCTCACGGGGCCGGAACCCCTGCGGCCCCGGCAATGCTTGACCTCCCGTGGTGCCAATGCCAAACACCCCGCCAATCATGATCGACACCGCACACATCCGCAATTTCTCCATCATCGCCCACATCGACCACGGCAAGTCGACCCTTGCCGACCGGCTGATCCAGCTCTGCGGAGCCGTGTCCGACCGCGAGATGGTGGACCAGATCCTCGATTCGATGGACATCGAGCGCGAGCGCGGCATCACCATCAAGGCCAACACCGTCCGCCTGGACTACACGGCGCAGAACGGTGAGAAATATGTGTTGAACCTCATCGACACGCCTGGCCACGTGGACTTCGCCTATGAGGTCTCCCGCTCGCTCGCCGCCTGCGAGGGCTCGCTGCTCGTGGTTGACGCCTCCCAGGGCGTGGAGGCCCAGACGCTGGCCAATGTCTACCAGGCGATCAACAACAATCACGAAATCGTGCCGGTCCTGAACAAGGTGGACCTGCCGGCGGCGGATGCCGACCGCGTGCGCCAGCAGATCGAGGACGTGATCGGCATCGACGCCTCGGACGCGATCCCGATTTCCGCCAAGACCGGCATCGGCGTGCCCGACGTGCTGGAAGCCATCGTCCACCGTCTCCCGGCGCCCAAGGGCGATCGCAACGCGCCCCTCAAGGCGCTGCTGGTCGATTCGTGGTATGATCCCTATCTCGGCGTCGTGGTGCTGGTGCGCATCATCGACGGCGTGCTGAAGAAGGGCATGAAGGTGCGGCTCATGTCCACCAATGCCGTCTACCAGCTCGAGCGCGTCGGCGTGTCCCGCCCCAAGAAGGAAACCGTGGACGAACTCGGCCCCGGCGAGATCGGTTTCTTCACCGCCTCCATCAAGCAGGTGGCCGACACCCGCGTGGGCGACACCATCGTCGATGAAAAGAACATGACGGCCAGCCAGCTGCCGGGCTTCCGCCCCGCGCAGTCGGTGGTCTTCGCCGGCTTCTTCCCCGTCGACGCCGCCCGCTTCGAGGAACTGCGCGAAGCGATGGGCAAGCTCCGCCTCAACGATGCGAGCTTCTCCTACGACATGGAAACCTCGGCCGCCCTGGGCTTCGGCTTCCGCTGCGGCTTCCTCGGCTTGCTTCACCTCGAAATCGTCCGTGAGCGGATCGAGCGCGAGTTCAACGTCGACATCATCACCACCGCGCCCTCCGTCATCTACAAGGTCAACCTGCGTGACGGCTCGCATCTCGACCTGCACAACCCGGCCGACCTGCCCGACCAGACCCTGATCGAATCGATCGAGGAGCCGTGGATCGAGGCCACCATCCTGGTGCCGGACGACTATCTGGGCTCCGTCCTCAAGCTCTGCGAGGACCGCCGCGGCCGCCAGAAGCAGCTCACCTATGCGGGCTCGCGCGCCATGGTGGTCTATGACTTGCCCCTGAACGAAGTCGTCTTCGATTTCTACGACCGCCTCAAGTCCGTGTCCCGCGGCTATGCCTCCTTCGACTACAAGATGATCGGCTATGAGGAGGGCGACCTCGTGCGCCTCGGCATTCTCGTCAACGCCGAGCCGGTCGACGCGCTCGCCATGATCGTGCACCGGGCGCGCGCCGAGCAGCGCGGCCGCGTGATGTGCGAGAAGCTGAAGGAGCTGATCCCGCGCCACATGTTCCAGATCCCGATCCAGGCGGCGATCGGCGGCAAGATCGTGGCGCGCGAGACGCTTTCGGCGCTGCGGAAGGACGTGACCTCCAAGTGCTATGGCGGCGACATCAGCCGAAAGCGGAAGCTCCTCGACAAGCAGAAGGAAGGCAAGAAGAAGATGCGGCAGTTCGGCAAGGTCGAAATTCCGCAGGAGGCCTTCATCTCCGCCCTCAAGATGGACGAAAACTGAGGGCTGATCCCGCCTTGGCGCTGGACCATAGTTTGGAATAATTCTAAACTATGGGCGACCCAGAAGGAAGCTGACGGCCGTGAAGAGCTTTTCCGACCTCACCGAACAGGAACTCCTGGCGCTGGCCATCTCCAGCGAGGATGACGATGCCCGCGCCTATGCGGGCTTCGCCAATTCGCTGATGGACCTCTATCCGGCCTCCGCCAAGGTCTTCATGGAAATGGCCGAGGAGGAGCATGAGCACCGCCGCTGGCTTACCGACCTCTACCGCAAGAAGTTCGGCGACTTCATCCCGCTGATCCGCCGCTCGGACATCCAGGGCTTCGTGCGCCACAAGCCGGCCTGGACCATCGGCAAGATGAACATCGAGGAGATGCGCCAGCGCGCCGAGGTCATCGAACTCGAGAACTACCGTTTCTACAAGCAGTCGGCCGAGCGCAGCAACGACCCCCAGGTGAAGAAGCTTCTGCTCGACCTCGCCGAGGCCGAGAAGGGCCATGAATCGATCGCGGTCAAGCTGGGCCTCACCCATCTCACGGCGGATGCCAAGATCGAGGAGGGCGAGGCCAAGCGCCGGCTCTTCCTGCTGCAAGTCATCCAGCCCGGCCTCGTCGGCCTCATGGACGGCTCGGTCTCGACCCTTGCCCCGCTCTTCGCGGCGGCCTTCGCCACGGGCGACACCTGGGAAACCTTCCTCGTCGGCACGGCGGCCTCGGTGGGTGCTGGCATTTCCATGGGCCTCGCCGAGGGCCTGTCGGACGACGGCAAGCTGACGGGCCGCGGCCACCCGCTGATCCGCGGCCTCGCCGCCGGCATCATGACCACCGTCGGCGGTCTCGGCCATGCGCTGCCCTATCTCATCCCGGACTTCCAGCTCGCCACCTGGATCGCCGTCATCGTCGTCTTCTTCGAGCTCTGGGCGATTTCCTGGATTCGCTACAAATACATGGACACGCCCTTCCTGAAGGCGGCCTTCCAGATCGCGGTGGGCGGCTTCCTCGTCTTCCTCACCGGCATCCTGATCGGCAGTGCCTGAGCAGCTATTCGCTCAGGGGCACGGCGTCACTCTGCTTCGACGCGCCGATCCTGAGCAGCTGGAACAGGATGACCGCGATCACCGTGCTGAGCGTCAGCGATGATTCGAACAGCGGCCGGAGATAGGGCGACACGCTGACATAAAGCTGCGGCAGCATGTCGAGGCTCAGGCCGAAGCAGAGCCCGGTGCCGAGAACGAAGGTCTTGCGGATGTCGGGCTTGTTCGAGAGCATGATCTGCAGTCCGGACAGCATCATGAAGCAGATCACGAACACCATGATGGCCCCCGAAACGGGCGCCGGCATGATGGACAGCAGAGCGCTCAGCTTGGGTGAAAAGCCGAGAGCCGCGAACAGGGCGCCCACCGCGAAGCCGATCACCCGCGCCGTCGCCCCCGAGGCGGCGCTGAGCGAAACGTTGCTGGCCGACGTGTCCGACGCCAGTCCGCCGAGCAGGCCGGAGACCGTGACACAGGCGCCGTCCGCCACGAGACCCCTTCCTATGCGGCGCTTGTCGGGTTCGGTCCAGGCGTCGTCGTTCGTCTTTTCGCAAAGCACGAGGTTCCCATAGGACTTCAGCGCCCCGCAGATCGAGACGATCGTGAAGACGGGCACCAGAGACCAGTCGAAGGCGAGGTCGAACATGCCTTCCATCGCAGGGATTCCGAACCAGGGTGCCCGCTCCACCTGCGCGAACTCGGTCATCGGCAACAGGCCCAGGGCTGCGGACAGTCCATAGCCCGCCGCCATGCCGGCGAGCAGCGCATAGAGCCTCACCTTGCTGCCGCCCCACACGTTGAGCCCCACCATGATCAGGAATGTCACGGCCGCCACGCCCAGCGCCGCCGCATCGATCGGCTCGCCCACATAGCCGATGTGCAGGAACTGCGAGGCGCCTACCGGAACGAGCCCCACCCCCACCATGAACACGACCAGTCCCGTGACCTCGGTTGGAAACAGAAAGGCAAGCCGGTGGAAGAAGCGCGCGAAGACGATCTCCACCAGACCGGCGAAGATCGTCATGCCGCGCATCAGCGGCAGTCCGCCGAGCCAGGCCGCCGACATCGACGAGGCGAAGAAATTCGGCCCACACAGATTGGGGCACAGAAAGCCTGAGCCGATGCCCGGAAACCGCATCGCCTGCAGGATAGTTCCGATGCCGCAGGCGATCATCGTCATCGCGACGGCCGCCTGCACCTGCGAAAAGCTTCCGCCGATCTCGGAGACCAGCACCACCGGCAGCACAAGCGTGCTCGACATCAGGAAAATGTGCTGGATCGCGAGCAGCAAGAGGGGAAGCGGCGGAATCTTGTCGTCGAGACCGTAGGTCAGCCCCGCTGGTTTCGTTGCCATGATGGAACCCTCTCGACTTTCATCCAGATCGGCGTTGCAATGAAGAAATCCGATCCCACGATCAGCGTTTCGCCGTTCAACGTGATCTTGCGGGCGTAGACGAGCTTGCGCGAGGGAACCACGGCACCGGGTTTCGGCCACAGGAACTGCACCCAGGCCTCGTCCGCCGTCTTGAGTTTCTCAATCAGTTGCCGGATGGGCTGGAAGCCGACGGCATCCTTGAACGCCAGCATGTTCCGGCCGGACAGTGTGGGAAACGCCGGGTCCACCAGCGTCTCGCCCGTCTCGCTCAGAACGAAGACATAGGTATCGAGGAACACGAAGGGAGACGCATTGTCGCGGAACTGCCGGAATGCCTCTTCCTTTCCCGCCGCCAGGAGTAAATCGCCAGCGAGCTTCACGCGGTCGGCAACAAAGGACTTCTCCACCTTGATGTTGTAGAGCCCACTGCCGATCAGATAGGTCTTGCCCTGCGGTGTCACGGCCTTGCGGATGTAGGATGCCTTCCAGATGGGCGTCAGCTGCCTCTGATCCTGCCAGAGATAGAAGACCCAGCCGCTGGCGTTCTGCGCCGGGTTCCTGGCAATATCGACGATTTCCTGAACGATCGGCTTTCCGTCGATATCCTTGAGACCGATGACGTTCTCGCCCTGCAGTTCGGGCGAAATCGGATGGAATACCGTGGTGCCGTCCGGCGTGTAGGCAAAAAGATAGGTCTCTCCAGTGAGCCACCGCGAACCTTTCGTGCCGAATTCCAGGAAGGCGTCGTCACCTTCCTTTTCCAACAGGCTGGCGGCATCCTCGACAAGGGATACGAGCAGCTTCGTGTCCTTGTAGGCGTACTGCGAAAGCGCGGCCTGCGTCCCGGCATGTGTCGCATCCGCGTGGGCATGGTGTTCCAGCACTGGCCCGCCCATGAGAAGAACGCCGAGGGCAACACCAATACGGATCCCGGCTGGCGCGTGATTTCTGAACTGCTTCTGCATGTTGTTACTTAGAAGCAACTGCGCTTGAAAAAGAATGAGTAGTTTCACTGAGTGCATGTGCCGGTGGTCATCGTTGCACGGCGGCGGAGGAGGATGCGATGGACGAGGTGGTCTTCGGCATGTGCAGTCCCGTTCACGGCACGTGTTGTCCGGGCCGTTCGCAGCCTGAAATCTCCGGGACGGAAACCTGGAGACCCGCGCGCCGCGCAAAGTCCGGCCGAAAACAGTCGCCGGGCGGGCCCTTTCACGATATGCGGGCGCCATGACAAAGCAGGACGATTTCGAGATCTTCTTGATGGCCCCGCCCGGCCTCGAGGCGGAGCTGTGCGCGGAGGCGCGGGAACTGGGCTTCAGGACCCCCCGCCCCATGCAGGCTGGCGTGACGATCCAGGGCGGATGGGCGGATGTCTGGCGGGCCAATCTCGAATTGCGCGGGTGCGGCCATGTGCTGGCCCGCGTCGGCTCATTCCGCGCCATGCATCTGGCGCAGCTCGACAAGCGTGCGCGCAAGTTTCCGTGGGGCGAATTCCTGCGAAAGGATGTGCCCGTTCATGTCGAGGTGAGCTGCACGCGCTCAAGGATCTATCACTCGCAGGCGGCGGCACAGCGCATCGGCCGCGCCATCCAGGAAGAATTGGGCGCGCCGCTGAAGGATGATGCCGAGGTCGTCGTGAAGGTGCGCATCGCGGATGACCTGTGCACCATCAGCATCGACACGTCCGGCGAGTCCCTTCACAAGCGTGGCCACAAGGAGGCGATCGGAAAGGCACCGATGCGGGAGACGCTCGCCTCGCTCTTCCTCAGGCGCTGCGGCTTCACGGGGGTGGAGCCTGTGGTCGACCCCATGTGCGGCTCCGGCACCTTCGTCATTGAGGCCGCAGAAAGGGCGGCTGGCCTGAAGCCGGGCCGGTCACGCCGTTTTGCCTTTGAACAGCTGGCCAATTTCGACGCGGCCGTCTGGGAGCGGATGCGCGGCGGCGGCAACGCGGTTCTTCCACCGGTCAAATTCTTCGGCAGCGACCGTGATGCGGGCGCCGTCCGCATGGCGCGGGAGAATGCCGCGCGGGCAGGGGTTGCGGATTTCACCGTCTTCCGCCAGCAGGCGGTGAGCGACCTCGTCCCGCCTGACGGACCAGCCGGCCTTGTCATCGTCAACCCGCCCTATGGCACGAGGATCGGCGACAAGAAGCCGCTCTTCGCGCTCTACGGTGCGTTGGGGCAGGTGCTGCGGCAGCGTTTCTCCGGCTGGCGAGTGGGCATCGTCACGACGGAAGCCCCACTTGCCAAGGCCACGGGCCTCCCCTTCCTGCCACCTGGCCCGCCCGTGCTGCACGGGGGGCTGAAGGTGACGCTGTTCAGGACGGATCGGTTGGGTGACGCGCCGTGACATCATGTGTGGTCATGGACGCCGGCGGCGCTCAGTTCGCGCGCTTGGGGGCGAAGGCCTGCACCATCTGCTTGGCCTGCGTCACCTGCTCGGGCGTCATCGACTTCGCCACCTCGTCGCGATAGACGGCGGCATTGTCGAATCCCGGCTCGGAGGAACAGAGGTCGAACCACATGTAGGCCGCGATCGGATCGGGCTTCACGCCGCGGCCTTTCCAGTAGCCGATGCCGACCTCGTACTGGGCCTGCGGTTCGCCCTGGTTGGCGGCCATCAGCAGCCAGTTCATGCCGGCGGCCTCATCCTTCTTCACCACGTCGCCGCCCTTGACCAGCCACCAGCCGAGCTTGAGCTGTGCCTCCGAGTGGCCGTTCTTGGCAGCTTCGCCCCACCAGTGGATGGCCTGGGCATTATCAAGTTCGACGCCGTTGCGGTTCTCGCCCTTCTGGCCCCAGCTGCGCGGGCCATACATCTCGCCGATCAGGTAGGCCGCTTCGGCGTTGCCGTCCTTGGCGAAAGGCATGAGGATCGTCAGAGCCTGGGCATAATCCTCGTTGCGGAAGGCAGCCATGCCATCTTGATAGGCATCGGCCAAGGCCGTTCCGTGGACCGCCCCCAGAAGACCAAGGGCCAGCAGGCCAGCCTTGAAACCGTACTTCATCTCAGACTCCTCTGATGCGGATGGGTTCAACCCATCGTCTACGTCAGGGCGAGGGCTGGGGCAATACCCGGCCGGGGGTGGTGCTTTTGCGGCGGTCTGGACGCAATGCGATGAACAGGCTTCAAACAGGCGTCGAGACACCCTAGAACGGCTCCAGGTTTGGACTGCGGTGTCCCCGGCCTCTGGTTCTAGGACCCGGGCCAGGGGGCGGGCTACAAGCCCATGACCGCCAGACGGCAACAGAATTCGCGAGGATGATCGACCCATGCGCATGACCACCGAAGAGGCTTTCGTCAAGGTTCTCCAGATGCACGGCATCGAGCATGCCTTCGGCATCATAGGCTCGGCCTTCATGCCGATTTCCGACCTCTTTCCGAAGGCGGGCATCACCTTCTGGGACTGTGCGCACGAGGGTTCGGGCGGCATGATGGCCGACGGCTACACACGCGCATCCGGCAAGATGAGCATGATGATCGCCCAGAACGGCCCAGGCATCACGAACTTCGTGACGCCGGTCAAGACTGCCTATTGGAACCACACGCCGCTCCTGCTGGTGACGCCGCAGGCGGCGAACCGCACCATCGGCCAGGGTGGCTTCCAGGAAGTTGAGCAGATGGCCCTGTACAAGGATATGGTCTGCTACCAGGAGGAGGTGCGCGATCCCAACCGTGTCGCCGAGGTATTGAACCGCGTCATTATGAACGCCAAACGCCTCTCCGCCCCGGCGCAGATCAACATGCCGCGCGATTTCTGGACCCAGGTCATCGACATCGAACTTCCCGCCGTGGTGGCCTTCGAGCGCCCGAGCGGGGGCGAAGAGGCGATCGCCGCCGCCGCGAAGCTGCTTTCGGAGGCGAAGTTCCCTGTGATCCTGAATGGGGCTGGCGTGGTCATCGGCGGGGCCATCCCCGCGTCGAAGGCGCTGGCGGAGCGCCTGACCGCTCCGGTCTGTGTCGGCTACCAGCACAATGACGCCTTCCCGGGCTCTCATCCGCTGTTCGCGGGGCCGCTCGGATACAACGGCTCCAAGGCCGGGATGGAACTCATAAAGCAGGCAGACGTGGTGCTGGCGCTCGGCACCCGCCTCAACCCCTTCTCCACGCTGCCCGGCTACGGCCTCGACTACTGGCCGAAGGAAGCGAAGGTCATCCAGGTCGACATCAACCCAAACCGCATCGGCCTCACCAAGAAGGTGTCAGTCGGCATCGTGGGCGATGCGAAGAAGGTTGCCGAAGGCATTCTCGCCAAGCTCTCGCCCTCGGCTGGGGATGAGGGCCGCGAGGAACGCAAGAACCTCATCGCCACCACCAAGTCGCGTTGGGCGCAGCAACTCTCCTCGATGGACCATGAGGATGACGATCCGGGCACGACCTGGAACGAGCGCGCCCGCAAGGCGAAGCCGGATTGGATGAGCCCCCGCATGGCCTGGCGCGCCATCCAGTCCGCCCTTCCGAAGGAGGCGATCATCTCCTCCGACATCGGCAACAACTGCGCCATCGGCAATGCCTATCCGACCTTCGAGCAGGCCCGCAAATATCTGGCGCCGGGCCTGTTCGGCCCCTGCGGCTATGGCTTGCCGTCCATCGTCGGCGCAAAGATTGGTTGCCCGGACACGCCGGTCGTCGGCTTCGCCGGTGACGGCGCCTTCGGCATCGCGGTGACGGAGCTGACCGCCATTGGCCGCCCGGAATGGCCGCCCATCACCATGGTCGTGTTCCGGAACTACCAGTGGGGTGCGGAGAAGCGGAACTCAACCCTCTGGTATGACGACAATTTCGTCGGCACCGAGCTCGACACGCAGGTTTCCTACGCCGGCATTGCCAAGGCCTGCGGGCTTCAGGGCGTGGTCGCCCGCACCATGGACGAACTCCGCGATGCGCTCGCCAAGGCGGTCGAGGACCAGATGAAGCACAAGAAGACCACGCTCATCGAGGCCCTCATCAACCAGGAACTGGGCGAGCCCTTCCGCCGCGATGCGATGAAGAAGCCCGTCGCCGTGGCTGGGATCGACGCCAAGGACATGCGGCCGCAAACCGTGTAAGACCCTGTTCCGAAAGCCGGTCACGCTTTTGCTGCAATCACTTGGTGTGAGGCGTGGCGTGACCGGGAGGAACGAGGGACATGAGTTCTGATTCGAGGCGTGCCTGGCGGGACATCGTCATCCAGATGACGGCCAGCATCATGATTCCGCTAACGATTGCGGGCATGGGTCTCTACTACACGCGCTGGCAGCAGAATGTGAACGATCTCAAGACGATGATCGACCTCGTCAGCGACGAGAGGCCGGAGCGGCAGAAATATGGCATCGCCATGTTCGAGTACCTGCTGAAGAACGACAAGGTTCCTGTCGAATTCGTGGCGGCACAACTGGAATACGCCAACAACGCCTCAGACCCGCAGTTGCTCTCCGCCATGGAGCGCGCCCTCACCAAGGCGGCGGAGGCGAACACCAGCGTACAGGCCGTGTTCACGGAAGCGGTGGCGCGGCTTCCCTCGCGCATCTTCGTCAACGTGATGAGCGAACAGCAGCGCGCCTGCTTCTCCAAGTTATTGATGTCATTGAAGGATAATGATGGCGCGATGATCACCGTACCGTCCATCACGCTGGCCAAGTGGGACGGCAAGGTGAACGAGATCCGCGCCATGAAGGACGAGGACGTGGCAAGGGCCGAGGCCATTGCCAACTGGCTCAGGGGCCTGGGCTTCGAGATCGAGGTGGTGAACCTCACGAGCCGCTGGTCGGGTGCCAAGAAGGTGCGGCCCAACACCTTCGAAATCTGGTTTGGTGACAAGGACTTGCCGCCCGTCTGCACCGGGAGGCAGGCGGCCGCCTCCACCAACTAGAGGCGATAGGCTTTCTTGCCGTTGTCGCGGAACAGCTTGCGCTTTTCCTCCGGTGTGCAGCCGGATGTTGCCCAGTCCAGAACCTCCAGCCAATCCGTATACTTGCCGGCCAGTTCCGACACGGGCCAATCGCCGCCGTACATGATGCGGTCGAAGCCGAAGCTGTCGATCACGTGGTCGATGTAGGGGCGGAGCTGGTCGCGGGTCCAGTTCGCGTGGTCGGCTTCGGTGGTGACGCCGGAGAGCTTGCACATCACGTTGGGGAGTGCCGCCATCTCGCGAATGTGGCTCTTCCATGGTTCCATGAGTCCATCCTTGATGCCCGGCTTGCCGATGTGGTCGAGGATGAAAGACACCTCGGGGCATTGCCGGACGTAGCGCAGCACGTTGCCGAACTGATGATGGTAGATGCAGATATCGAAGCTGAAGTTGTATTTCGGTAGCAGTTTGGTAGCCGCGATGAAGCCCGGCTGAAGCACGAATTCGGGGTCGGGCTTGTTCTGTATCAGCCGCCTGACGCCGCGCATGACAGTGAGCCGTGACAGCCGCTCCATGTCCTTCTCGATGGACGGCCCCTGCTCGAGCGGCAGGCACGCCACACAGCCCTTCAACCTCGGGTCGCTGTCGGCGAGGGACTGCACCCATTCGCCCTCGTCGAGATATTGCGGCATGTCGACGTCGACCTCGACGAAGACGATGTTCTCGATGGTGTAGGGGGTGGCGCGCTCCTCCAGGTCCTTCACCGACCAGTCGCGGGCGAGCTTCGGGGCACCGGCTGCCCAGCTGTATGTGAACTTCTTCTGGTCGAGCAGGTGGACGTGGGTGTCGGTGATGGGGAAGTCGATCATCTTCAGAGGTCCTTCATTGCGCGAGGAAGCCGCCATCGACGGGCAGCGTGTGGCCGGTCACCATGGCGGCGGCGGGGGAGGCGAGGAAGAGGATGGCGGAGGCGACCTCCTCAGGCTCGGCAAGGCGGCGCATCGGCGTCATCGCCTCGATGCGGGCGACGAGATCCGGCTGGTCGAGGATGGGCTTGATGAAGGGCGTCCTCACCCAGGTGGGGGCCACCGCATTGACCCGGATGCCATGGCCCGCCCATTCGACGGCGAGCGCCCGGGTCATGTTGACGACCGCACCCTTGGTGGCCTGGTAGGAGATGTTGGGATAGAGCCCTCCGCCTGAGAGCCCCATGATGGAGGCGACGTTGACGATGGCGCCGCCGGTGTTACCCGCGATCATGCGGCGGGCGGCGGCGCGCGCGCAGAGGAAGACGGCGGTCATGTTCACGTCGACCACCCTGTTCCAGTCCTCGGCGGAGAGTTCGAGCGAGGGCCTGCGGATCGCGAGGCCCGCATTGTTGACGAGGATGTTGGCACGCCCCTCGGGGGCGGCGTCGAGCATCGCCTCGATGGCGGCCTCATCCGTGACGTCTGCTTCGACAGCCACGGCCGACCCGCCCGATGCGTTTATTCCTGATGCGGCCTCGCCTGCGGCCGCGAGGTTGCGGTCGGCCACGACCACCGTGGCACCCGCCGCCGCGAGCGCTTCAGCGGCGGCCTTTCCGATGCCGCTCGCGGCACCGGTGACGATGGCGGTCCTGCCCGAAAGGCTAAAGGGCGAGCCGTTCATGCACCGGCCTCTGCATATTCGTTGATGGCGGTGAGGAACTGCGCCACTTCGGCCTCGGTGTTGTAGTGGCTGAAGGAGACGCGCACGCAATCCTGAAGGCCCAGCGGCGAGAGGACGTTGCCGCTGTAATGGTCGGCCTTGCGGGTGTGGGTGCGCACGCCGCGTTCGTTGAGGAAAGCCACGACCGCCTCGCTCGGGCGGCCCTCCAACCAGACGGAGACGACGCCTTCGCGCCGTGCGTTGTCCGCGCCGCCGATGATGTGCAGGCCCGGAACATGCGCCAGGCCCCGGAGGTTGCCGGTGCCGCGGATCATCGCGTCGGCCAGTGACTGCTCATGGTCGTGGATGGCGCGCGCGCCGGCTTCGAGCCTTGTCCGCCGGTCTCCGCTGTCCGTGAAATGGCTGCCGAGCCAGGCGAGGTAGTCGACGACGTCCGAGAAGGTGGCATAGCTCCCGGTGTCGCGCGTGCCCATTTCCCAGTTGACGGGGGAACCGCCCATGACCGTTTCCTTGGGGCATGCGGTGAGCCGGTCCGAGGCCCAGCCCACGCCATAGCCATGGCGCGAGAAGGCCTTGTAGGGCGAGATGGCATAGCCGTCGATGGCGCAGGCGGCGATGTCCACCGCGCCGTGGCTGGCGTGCTGGATGCCGTCCACCACGATGAAGCAGTTGGGCGCGGCCTTGCGGATCTCGGCGGCGATGGCGGCGACGTCCGCCGCCATGCCGGTGACGGGCGAGGTGTGGATGATGGTGGCAACACGGATATCCGGCGTGATGTGGCGGGCATAGGCGGCGGCGTCGACCGCGCCCGTCGCATCGTCATGCGGCACCAGCACATGGGTGCGGCCCGTCACCTCCGCCCAGCGCGCCATGGCGCTGCGCGAGGCGGGGTGCTCCAGCGTGGTGGAGAGCATGATGCCGCCAGGTTCCGCCCCCAGTGCCGCGGTGCGGATCAGGCGGAAGAGGACTTCCGTGCCGCTCTCGCCCACGAAGACCTGGCCGGTTGGCGCATTGAAGAACAGGCGCATGTCCGCCTTGCCCCTGTCGATCGCCGCCATGAGCGCCCGGGAGGCCGGATTGTCGCGCCCCTGATTGTCCGGATAGGAGGCATAGAGGCCGGAGGTCTCGACCACGGACTTCAAGGTGAGGGCACCGCCCGCATTCTCGAAGAACACGCGGGGCCCTGAGAACGGGCAGGTGTCCACATGCGCGAAGCGGCCGCGCACGTCGTCGATCAGTCCGGGTTTCGTCGTCAGCATCTGCATCAACCTGCGAAGTGGAAGGATGGCGCGCAAGAACCTCGTCCTGCGTCCGCCCCCTCGTTTTGTTTCTGTCGAGGCCGGAGAATGGCATTGCTCGTCACGAATTTCGAGTGCGCCGTGAGGCTGGTCCCGGGCCCTCTCGACGCATGCCTTCCCAGTGGTGGTGCCGAGCGGCCCGTGTTCAGGCCGGAAGCAGGCCGCGCTCCGTCAACACCTTGCGCGCGACGCGGAAGCATTCGAGGGCCTGCGGCACGCCGCAATAGATGCCCACCGCGTGGATGATGGCGCGGATTTCCTCCGCCGTGACGCCATTGTTCAGCGCGCCGTTGCAGTGGATTTCCCACTCATGCATCTTGCCCAGGGCGCCCAGCATGGCGAGGTTCATCATGGAGCGGGTCTTCGCGTCGATCGTCTCGTCGCCCCAGCCGAAGCCCCAGCACCAGGCGGTCATGGCCTCCTGGAAGGGGCGGGTGAAATCGTCCGCGGCCTTGAGGTTCCTGTCGACATACTCGGCCCCTAGCGTCTCGCGGCGCTTCTGCAGGCCCAGTTCGAAGAGTTTCTCGTCCATCGTCGCCTCCCAGAAAAGATGAATGCGCCCTCCTTAGAGCAGCGGGCGGTCAACTGGAACCGGCTCAAGCTTCTGTCTGGTCGTCACGCTGGCGAAGGCCGAGCGCCAGCTTCCGGCGTGTGCCACGCGGAAAGACAGCTGGATTCCGGCCTTCGCCGGAATGACGGCTTCAAACACCGGATATGCTCGTTGCTCCCATTTGACGACTCTTTGCACTGAGGTAGCGGACGGTTAACTGAAACAATCCGCTTTCTTTCTGTCCGTCACCCCGGCGAAGGCCGGGGACCAGCTTCCGGCGTGTCCCTCGCGGAAAGAGAGCCGGATTCCGGCCTTCGCCGGAATGACGGCGCTGAGATCGCCCGGTTTCCCTGTGATTGCCTGAAGGGCGGAAGATATCAGCCGGAGGGGAGGAGGGAGGACCTGTCGATCCGCTTCCTCTCTCCGCCGCGCAGCACGTCCTCCAGCGAACGCACCTGGTTCATGTGGCCGCCAAGCGCCGCGTAGTCGGCGCGGGTCATGGTGAATTCGATGGGGGCCACGAGGGCGGGGGTGGGCACCGAGCCGAAGGCGTTTTCAGGCAGCGCCGTGACGTCCACCATGTAGGTGATGCCGCCGCCGGGCCAGACGTAGCAGGGAGCCCCACCCGCGGTCACCCGCGTGACGGCATGCTTCACCGATTGCGTGAGACGCACCGGATTTTCGGTGACACCCGCGCGGAGCGACCCGCCCGCACCCGCCATGAACAGGACGGTGGAGAGGGCGGGCTCGCAATTCTCCTGGATGCGCTCGACGGAGAGTTTCAGCGCGGGCGGAAGCTGCGTCTCGACGGGCGTCAAGCCCTCATCGAGTTCGAAATAGGCGAAATGCTCGCCCGTGGTGGAGACCATCAGCAGGCGGAGGCCCGGCCAGGCCTGCTTCGGGTCGAAGGGCTTGAGGATGGCGAGGGGGTCCGTGAGGTCGGTCCCGCCCCAGCCGGTGCCGGGCTGGGCGACCTTGAAGTAACGCCCCGGCGTGGAGCGGTGGCCCTTCATCTTGATGCCGGTCTCGCGCACGCCGAGGAACTTGCCGGCCTGATGCTCCGAGAGGACTCCGGTGATGTGATCGTCCACCACCACCACCTCGTCCACGAGGCCCATCCACTGCTGCGCGAACATGCCGATGGTGGCGGAGCCGCAGCCTACCCGCATGCGCTCCTCTTTCATGCCGTTGACGACGGGGGCCTTGCCCGCCTCGATCACCAGCGTGGCGCCGCCGTCGACGCTGACCTCCACGGGCTTGCGGTTGGCAAGCGCCAGCATGGCCTCGCAGGTGACGCGGCCCTCCTTCTTGGAGCCGCCGGTCAAATGGCGGACACCGCCGAGCGAGAGCATCTGCGAGCCGTATTCGGCGGTGGTGACATGGCCGATCTGCTCACCATCGACCCGCACGGGCGCGCATTCCGGCCCCAGGTGCCGGTCGGTGTCGATCTTCACCTTGAGGCCGCAGTAGCTGAAGATTCCTTCCGTAACCACCGTGACCATGTCCACCCCGCCGACCTCGGAGGAGACGATGAAGGGGGCGGGCTTGTAGTCGGGGTAGGTGGTGCCCGCGCCGATGGCGGTGACGAAGGTTTCAGGCTCGCGCACCACGCGGCCGTCCCAGTCGCGGGAGGAGGGCAGGAAGGGGACCAACTCGCCGCCCTCCGCCACCGTGCGCTCCAGCAGCACATGGGGGTCGACGCGGGTCAGCACCCCGCCGCGGTTGGCATAACGGTCACAGGCGCCCAGCATGCCCTCGCGGATGTAGCAGAGCACGGGGCAGGCGTCGCAGCGGATCTTTCCGGGTTGGTCGTCCATGAGGCGGTTCCCACGGGTTCATCTCGCAATTGCGAGAGGGCCATTGACATGGCGTGGATCATTCCATATTTTTCATTTGCATACAAACAAAAACCCCTGGTCTAGCGGAGCCCACGATGAGTGCGTTGTTCGAGGAAGAAGTGCTGAGCGTCCACCACTGGACCGACCGGCTGTTCAGCTTCAGGACCACGCGCTCGCCCTCGTTCCGCTATGAGAACGGGCAGTTCACCATGATCGGGCTCCAGGTCAACGGCAAGCCGCTGCTCCGGGCCTACAGCCTGGTGAGCCCGAACTATGCGGACGAGCTGGAATTCCTGTCGATCAAGGTGCCGGATGGTCCGCTGACGTCCAAGCTGCAGCACATCCAGGTCGGTGACAAGATCCTGGTCGGCAAGAAGCCCACCGGCACGCTTCTGCTGGACAATCTGCTTCCCGGCCGCAACCTCTATCTCCTCGGCACCGGAACGGGGCTGGCGCCCTTCATGAGCCTGGTCAAGGACCCGGCGGTTTATGAACGCTTCGAGAAGGTGATCCTGGTCCATGGCTGCCGCTTCGCGGCGGAACTGGCCTATGCCGACGAGATCGAGAAGCAGCTTCCCGAGGACGAGCTGCTGGGCGAGGAGATCCGCGCCAAGTTGCTCTACTACCCGACCGTGACGCGCGAGGAGTTCCGCAACCGCGGGCGAATCACGCTGCTCCTCGGCTCCGGCAGGATGGCCTCCGACCTGGGTCTTGCCCCCATCGAGGCGGCGCAGGACCGCGTGATGATCTGCGGCAGCCCGGCCTTCCTCTCCGACATCGTGACGCTTCTCGAGGGCATGTCCTTCGAGGAAGGATCGAGCAACGAGCCGGGCAGCTACGTCATCGAAAAAGCCTTCGTCGAGCGCTGAAGGATGGCCAGCGAGGCGGCAGGGAAAGGCTCCGTTCTCGGTCCCTACCGGCTGGAAGACCAGGTGGGCTTCTTCCTGCGCCGCGCCGGCCAGCGGCATGCCGCGATCTTCGCGCAACACATGGACGACGCGCTGACGCCCACCCAGTGGGCGGCGCTGGTGAAGCTCGCCGAACACGGCGCCGTGTCCCAGAACCTGCTGGGCCGGGAGACGGCGATGGATGCCGCGACCATCAAGGGCGTGGTCGACAGGCTCGGCAGGCGCGGCCTGCTGGAGACCGCGCCCGACCCCGGCGACGGCCGCAGGACGCTCGTGTCCATTACCCCTGAAGGGCTTCTGGCGGTTGAGCGCGGGCTGAAGCCCGCCGCCGCCATCACGGCTGAAACGCTGCGCCCGCTTCAGGCGGCGGAGCAGCGCATGCTGCTCGAACTCCTGCGCCGCATCGCCTGAATCTCATCCTCGGGATCTGCCCCTGTTCGCGCGCCCCGATTTTGATATGATCCCTCCCGGCGAAGACCAGGCCTTTGGAAAAAAGGCTCATAATCCCAGGAGGAAACCATGCCTGACTCGAAGCTGATCGTGCCTGACAAGAAGCGCATTTCCCGCCGCGCCGCCCTGAAATTGGCGGGCGCGGGCGCCGCCGCGTCCGTGGTGGGCGGGTTGAACGTGGGACCGGGCTATGTGCGCTATGCGCAGGCGCAATCCTCCGAGCCGATTCGCATCGGTTTCCAGGTGCACCGCACCGGCATCGGCGCCGCATATGGCCGCTGGTACGAGCGCACGACGACGGCTGCCGTGAAGCTCATCAACGAGCAGGGCGGCATCAATGGCCGCCCCGTCGAGATCATCGCCGAGGACGACGGCACGGATCCGGGGCGCGGCGCGGAGGTCGTGGAGAAATTCGCCACCCAGCACAAGTGCGACGTGGGCTTCGGCACGCTGTTCAGCCATGTGGTCATGGGCTCCGCCCCGCGCGCGGGCGAACTGAAGCTGCCCTATTACGTCGTCTCGGAAGGCCATCACGTGGCCTCGGGCACGCTCAACCGCTACACGTTCCAGCCGGGCATCACCGACGTCAAGTCCCAGGTCATCGCCATGGCACCGTGGATCGCCAAGAACCTGGGCAAGAAGGTCACCATGATCTTCCCGGACTTCGCCTTCGGCCATGACCACCGCGACTATTTCTCCGCCGCCATCAAGGCGCAGGGCGGCGAGGTCAATGCGATGATCCCGATCCCGCCGACGGAGAGTTCCTTCACGCGCTACTTCCCGCAGATCCCGGCGGACACGGAAGTGCTCTACCACGTCATGGTGGGGCCGGCGGTGCTGACCTTCGTCAAGGAGCTGGGCGAGCATTTCGGCTCGCAGCATCCGGCCCTCTTCGGCTTCATCGACAGCCTCGAGGCCGTCGACCTCAAGAGCCCGGGCCTCGAGTTCCTCGAAGGCTCCTATCTGTGGGAGGCCTATCCGCGCTATCAGGGCGCCAGCCCGAAGCCGCATGACACCTTCTTCCGCGAGAAGGTGGGGGTCGACGCCAATGGCGCCAGCGTCTCCGACGCCGCCGACATCTCCACCTATTCCCACATGTTCGGCTGCTGGGAGACGCTCTTCGTCCTCAAGCAGGCGATGGAGGCGGCGGGCTACCAGGGGCCGCAGGACAAGCAGAAGCTCATCGAGGCGACGGAGGCCATCACCACCATGGCCGAGGGCAACGAGCATCCGCAGGGCGACAAGACCTTCAACGGCAAGATCCACCAGTGCTTCGGCCACCAGAACATCACGCAGGTGAAGAGCGGCGTGGGCGAGGTGGTCTACCGCACGACGATCGAGGAAGGCCTCTACGAGCCCGAGGCCGACTACACCAAGATGGCGCTCTGAAGACCGCCCATCTTGTCCTTCTTCCCGCATCTCCTGCTCGCCGTCCTCGAAGGGACGGTGGCGGCGGCGGTCCTGGCGCTTTCAGCGCTGGGACTGTCGCTGGTGTTCGGCGTCATGCGCGTCGTCAACGTGGCCCATGGCGAATTCTTCATGCTGGGCGCGATGCTCGCCTGGTGGACGGCCAAGCTCGTGCCGGGCGGGCCGCTCGCCGGCTTTCTCGCCGCGCTCGTCGTGGCGCCGCTGGCCGTCGGCCTTCTCGCCTTCCTGACCGAGCGGCTGTTGCTGCGGCGCATCGGCTATGATCCGGAGGCGACCATCGTCGCCACCATCGGGCTGATGTTCGTCATCCAGCAACTGGCCCTGTCCGTGTTCGGCGCGGATGCCAAGCCCGTCGCCGCGCCCTTCACCTATCGCATCGCATTCCCGTGGTTCGGCTTCTCGGGCTACAAGCTGTTCGTGGTGGCGGCCTCCGTCCTGCTGCTGCTGGGCGTCTGGTGGGTGCTGGCGAAGACGAAGCTGGGCCTTCTCATGCGCGTCACCCAGTTCGACCGCGAGACGGCGACCGCCTTCGGCATTCCGGTCAACAAGGTCTATTCGGCGGTCTTCGTCGCGGGGGCGGCACTCGTCGCCGTCGCGGCGGTGCTCATCGTGCCGATCCAGCAGGCGCATCACCTGATGGGGCTGGACCCGCTGCTGATGAGCTTCATCGTCGTCATCATCGGCGGGCTCGGCTCGATCAAGGGCAGCATCATCGCGGCGCTCATCATCGGGCTGGCCGACGGGATCATCTCCATGTTCTTCTCGCCGACGCTCGCCTCCATCATCGCGACGCTGGCCGTGGCACTCGTGCTGGTCGTGAGGCCGCAGGGGCTGTTCGGAGTGGCGGCGCGATGACTGCGAAAGCCGTTCTCCTCCATCTTGCCGTGATCGCCGCGCTGTTCCTGCTGCAGTTCGCCGCCAGCGACTACGCCGTGCTGACGATCACCCGCATCATGGTGCTCTCCGTCTATGCCGTGGGCTACAACATCCTGTTCGGCTACACGGGGCTCCTCAGCCTCGGCCATGCGATGTTCTTCGCCACCGGGCTCTATGCGGCGTCCCTCGGCGTCACGCGGGGCGGGCTCTCCGTGCCGGAGGCCTTCCTGCTGGCGGTTCTCATCGGGGCCGCGGTGTCGCTCGTCCTCGGGATGATCACGCTCAGGGCCAGCGGCGTCGCCTTCATGATCGTGACGCTGATGTTCTCCCAGGCCGCCTTCCTCACCGTGCTCTATTTCGGCGAATATACGCGCGGCGACGAGGGGATCGTCATCCCCGACACGCTGCGCAGATTCGTCTTCCTGGGGCAGGAGGTGGACCTCGCCGACCCCGGCTTGCGCTACAATCTGGCGCTGGCCTTCCTCGCCCTTGCCCTGGCGGTGAGCCTCGCCGTGGTCCGCTCGAAGACGGGTCACGTGCTGGTCGCCATCCGGGAGAATGAGAGCCGCACCGCCATGCTGGGCTATGACGTGGCGCGCTACAAGCTCATCGCCTTCGTGCTCTCCGGTACCTTCGCCGCCTTCGCGGGTGCCGCCTATGCGCTGATGTTCGCCTATGCGGGCTCGACGCTGGCGTCCATCCAGTATTCGATCCACCCGCTGCTGTGGACGCTGCTCGGCGGCGCCGCTACCGTGCTCGGGCCCGTGCTGGGCACGGCGCTGATGTTCTTCCTCGTGGACTTCGCCAGCGGCTTCACCACGGCGAGCCTGCTGTTCGTGGGCGTGGTCCTCATCCTGCTGGTGCTGTTCTTCCCAAAGGGGATACTCGGAACGCTGCGCCAGCGCCTGTTGCCGTGGCTGCCATGAGGGAGGAGCACCCATGACACCGCTTCTCGAGACACGCGGCCTCTCACGCGCCTTCGGCGGGCTGAAGGCCGTCACGGACGTTGACTTCAGGCTGGAGAAGGGCGAGGTGCGCGCCATCATCGGCCCCAATGGCGCGGGAAAGACGACCTTCGTGAGCCTCATCTCCGGCCGCGTGACGCCGAGTTCCGGGCAGATCCTGTTCGAGGGGGAGGATGTGACGGCGCTTCCCGCCTTCCGGCGGGTGCGGCGCGGCATCGCCTATACGTTCCAGATCACCAGCATCTACGCCAACCTCTCGGCGGAGGAGAACGTGGCGCTCGCCGCGCACCGGCCGGGCCGCAGGGGTGCCCAGGAATTCCTGGCGCGCGTCGGCCTCGCGGACCGGGCCTCGCAGGTGGCGGGCACGCTGTCCTACGGGCACCAGCGCCTTCTGGAAGTGGCGATGGGGCTGGCGCTGAAGCCGAAGCTGCTCATCCTCGACGAACCCACACAGGGACTTTCGGACGCGGAGATCGATGGCTTTGCCCAATTGGTGCGCGAGGTTGCGAAGGAGGAGACGGTGCTGCTGATCGAGCACAACATGCCGGTCGTCATGGACCTCGCGCACCGGATCACCGTGCTGGACCGCGGCAGCATATTGGCCGAGGGCAGCCCGGAGGAAATCCGCGCCAACATGGCCGTGCAGAACGCCTATCTGGGGAGCGGCTGATGCTCGCGATCCGCGATGTCGACTGCTTCTATGGGCAGGCGCAGGTCCTGAAGTCCTTCTCGCTCGAGGCGAAGGCCGGCGAAATCCTGTGCCTGCTCGGGCGCAACGGGGCTGGGAAGACGACGGCCCTCAAGGCGATCATGGGTCTCGTTCCGGCGCGGCGGGGCAGCATCCTGCTCGATGGCGTGGAACTGACGGCACTTGCCCCCCACGAGGTGCCGCGCCAGGGCATCGGCTATGTGCCGCAGGGCCGCCGGCTGTTCTCCGAACTGACCGTCATGGAGAACCTCAGGGTGGGGCTTCTCGCGCGCAACTCCGGGCCGGAGGTTCTCGAACATGTGCTGACGCTTTTCCCGCTGCTGCGGGAGCGGCTGGACCAGAGGTCCGGCACCATGAGCGGCGGCGAACAGCAGATGCTGGCCATGGCGCGCGCCCTCTGCCTCGCGCCCAAGCTGCTGCTGCTGGACGAGCCCACCGAGGGGCTGATGCCGGCCATGATCGCGCGCATCCGCCAGTCGGTCCTCGACCTGAAAGCCCATGGCGTGACGACATTGCTGGTGGAACAGCGGGTGGATGCCGTGCTGCCTGTGGCCGACCGCGTGGCCTTCGTGGAGAACGGGCGGGTCACGGGCGTGGTGCCCGCATCACAGCTCGCCTCCGACAGGCACATGATCGACCGCTATGTGGGGATATGAGCATGGTGCGGCTGGTGCTTGCCGCGCTTTGCCTGCTGGCCTCGGCGGCGCCCGCCCTGGCGCATGCCTCCGGCCGCGGCTTCGTGATGCTGCTGCCCACCGGCCATGTGACGGCGGGGGGCGCGCTCGCCGTTCTGGCCTCCTTCCTCGCCATTTCCATCCTGCCGCGGCGCAAGCCTGGCGAGCCTGGCCCGGCGCAGGCGGCCGCTGGCCCGTCCCGCGCCGCCGTCACGGTGAGCCTGTGCAGCGTTGGCCTCATCGCCCTGATCATCGTGGCGGGCCTGCTGGGCCCCAATGACCCGGCGGAGAACCTGCTGCCGCTCGCCGTATGGACCCTGTGGTGGGTCGTCATCGTGCTGCTTCACCCGGTGCTCGGCAATCTGTGGGGCGCGCTCAACCCGTTCACGGGGCCCGAGGCGCTGATCCGGCGCGGCAGTCCGCCGCCCTTCGCCTATCCGGGATGGCTGTCCTACTGGCCGGCCGTGCTGATCTTTCTCGCCTTCGCATGGTTCCAACTGGTCTATCCCGCACCCGAGGACAGGGACGTGCTGGCCGCCGTGCTCACCGCCTATCTTGGCGCCAGCTTCGCGGCCGTGATGCTGTTCGGCGCGGCCTCATGGCTGGGCAAGGCCGATCCCTTCGCGGTGTTCCTCCGCCAGCTGGGTGCGGCGGCTCCCTTCGGGCGGCAAGGACTGCGGCTTCCCGGTTCGGGCCTCCTGCGGCTTCCGCCCCTGCCGGTGAGCGGGGTGCTCTTCGTGCTGCTCACGCTCAGTTCGATCACCTTCGACGGCTTCGCCAATACCTTCCTGTGGCTCTCCGGCGTTGGTGTGAACCCGCTGGACTATCCGGGCCGGACGGAGATGATGGGTGCCAATACGCTGGGCCTTCTCGCGTCCTTCGCGGTGCTGGCCCTGGCCTTCTTCGCGGCGGTGCTCTCGGGCTGGCTCTGGGCCGGGCGGCCCGATGGTTTCGCGCGGCTCTGCGGGCGGCTCGTCTATTCGCTCATTCCCATCTCGATCGCTTATCACTTCGCGCATTACCTGGGCGACACGCTGGTGAACCTGCAATATCTGGCCCTTGCCCTGAACGATCCGCTGCAGCGGGGCGCCGATCTGTTGGGGCTTGGCCACTTCCATGTCACGGCGTCGTTCCAGAACACGGCATCCGGCACGCTGGCGATCTTCACCGCGCAGACGGCGGCCGTCGTGACCGGCCATGTCATCGGCGTGGTGGTCGCGCATGTGATGATCGTGGGAACGGGGCTTCCACGGACGGAACTGCTGAAGCTCGAACTGCCGCTCGCGCTGTGCATGGTGTTCTACACCGCCTTCGGGCTCTGGCTTCTGGGCACGCCGTCGATCGCCTAGAGGAGCGGGCCCGGAGCTGGACCCCGGCCTTCGCCGGGGTGACGACCAGAAAAAGCGCGTTCTGCATGCCCGGAGCTGGACACCGGCCTGCGCCGGGGGGATGGACAGAAGGAGCGTGAGCCGGTTTCCGTTGACCGGCCTATGTGTGCTCAGAGCTGCGATTCGATCGGCAGCCAGGAGATGAACCAGGCCGGAAGCACGCGCCGGAGCGGCGCCTCGGGCTCCGAACGATGGGCGAGGGTTCTTTCCTCCCGTGTCTCCGTCCAGACGAGGCGGCCGTCCCGCAGGCTGAGGCGGTAGCTGAATTCCGGTGCCATCTGCATCTCGAAGGCCGTCTTGAGGTGGCGCACGATGCGCGGGCAGCGGAAGAGCAGGCCCATCTCCGTATTGATCGAGAGCGACCGCGGGTCGAGGTTGAAGGAGCCCACGAAGCCGATCTCCTCGTCGATCAGGAAGGCCTTGGTGTGGAGGCTTGCGGTGCGCGAGCCGAACAGCGACGCGCGGTGGCGCTTCGGCTCCGGCTTCAGCTCATGGATCTCCACGCCCGCCGCCACAAGAGACTTGCGGTAGCGGGCATAGGCGCCGTGAACGGCGATGACGTCGGTCGCGGCGAGCGAGTTGGTGAGGACGCGGATGCGCTTGCCGCTCGCCGCCAGCGCGGCCAGTGTGGTGGACCCGGCGGAGCCCGGGATGAAATAGGGCGAGCTGATGAGCAGGCTGTTCCCGGCGGCGCGGAACAGCGCATTGATGCGCTCGCCCATCCATTCGGAGCGCGCAAGCCCCGATGCCTTCTCGGGCGGGTCCGCGATCACTTCGACGCCCTTCGACCAGTGAAGCGGCAGGACGCCGGTGATCTTCAGCGGGTTGAGCTGGTTCTCGAAATGCGCGAACAGCCGCCGGGCGCGCGCACCCGACCTGTGCACGCGGAGGCGATGCGCGAGCCTCAGCCATTGCGGCCTCCTGATCTGGCGGATCTTGTGAAGCAGCCGGATGGGAAGTGCTGGCTCGCTGTTCCAGTAGCGGTCGAACACGCGCTCCGCTTGCGTCACGCATGCGCCCAGCGCCAGCACGTCGATGTCCTGGAAATTCGCTTCCTGCGACGCGTCGAAATATTCGTCCCCGATGTTGCGGCCGCCGGCGATCAGCACGCGCCCGTCGGCGATGAGGCACTTGTTGTGCATGCGGCGCGTGGCGGTGAAATACTTGACCGCCAGTTCGAGGCCGCGGCGGAAGGCATCGGACCGGCTGCGGCTGGGGTTGAAGAGCCGCACCTCAATGTTGGGATGGCTGTCGAGCGCCAGAAGCGATGGGTCGAAGCCGAAGGAGTTGATGTCGTCCAGCAGCAGCCGCACCCGCACGCCCCGGCAGGCCGCCGCGAGCACCTCATCCAGGAGGATCCGTCCGGTGAGGTCGTTCTTCCAGTAGTAATACTGCAGGTCGAGGCTGCGGCCCGCCGCTCGCACCGTCTCCAGGCGGGCATGGAAGGCGGTGAGGCTTCCCGTGACCAGCATGAGGCCGCTCTGGCCGGGAAACGCCTTGATGAGGGGGGCCGCCATGCGGTCGAGCGGGGTTTCGTCGTCACGCAAGGGCAGGGCAAGAGTTTCGCCGTCATGCTTGCGCTGCGCCACCCGGCCGAAGGCATAGACCGCGAAAAGACCGGCGGCCACCGCGACAGCCAGGGCCGCGGCGCTCAGCGCCCAAACATGTGCTTCGAAAAACAAATAGGAGTCCTGGCCGTTGGCGAAACCAAAAACACTTGAACCTGCCGCACTGACTGGGCACTTTGTCATGGCGGTCAGCATGAGTCATCCAGGCTCTTTCCGGACCGCCGCCCGGGGATAAATGCACTATGAAACACATCGTTCCCGCCCTGCGGCGGAATCTGTCCCGCAGTGCAGGTCGAGAGGCCCCGTTGGTCGGCCAGAAGCGGCCGACCCATGACGGTCACGAGCCGTCACTGACCATTTCGGTCGCCTCCTACAACGTGCACAAATGCGTGGGCACCGACGGCATGTTCGATCCAGACCGGGTGCTCAGCGTGGTGCTCGAACTCGATGCGGACATCGTGGCCTTGCAGGAGGCAGACCAGCGCTTCGGAAGCCGCAAGGGACTGCTCAACCTCGAAGCCCTTCGGGAGAAGGGCGGCTACAGTTCGGTTCTCGACCAGGGCTCGCGCAAGCTGAGCCACGGCTGGCATGGCAACGTCATCCTCTATCGCGAGGGCCGCGTCAGCGGCGTCACCAAGATGAAGCTTCCGGGCTTCGAGCCGCGCGGAGCGGTGCTCGTCGATTTCGACGTGTCCGGCATGCCCATCCGCATCATCGGCGCGCATCTGGGGCTTCTCGCATCCTCGCGCGCGCGGCAGGCGGAGGCGATCCTCAGCGCGGCCCACCCGGTGGACGACCGCGCCGTGATCCTGCTCGGCGATACCAATGAATGGCGGGTGGGCGGGCGCTCCGCCCTCAGGCCCTTCGATCCGCATCTGAGCGACGTCGACATGTCGATCGCCAGCTTTCCCTCGCGTTTTCCCCTGTGGCCGCTCGACCGCGTGCTGACCAACAAGCATGTGACGGTCTATGAGATGTATGCGGTTGAAACACCGCTGGCGCGCGTCGCCTCCGATCACCTTCCGGTGAAGGCGGTGATCGGTGTCACCCACGGGCTGGCGGAAGGGATCAGGTGAAGGGGCGGCGCATCTCGACTGAGTGATGCCGTGATCCGGGCGATCAACTGAAACCGGCTCACGCTCTTTCTGGCCGTCACCCCGGCGAAGGCCGGGGTCCCGCTTCGGGCGTATAGCACGCGGAAATACAGCTGGATTCCGGCCTACGCCGGAATGACGGTTTCAAATACCGGACATGCTCGCCGATCCCGTGTGACGGCCCGATGTTCCAGACAATTCAATCCTGCCGGAGGTGCTCCATCGCCGCATCGAGCTGCCAGCGGAGCCCGCTCTCCCGCAGCTCCAGCGTCACATCCGCCTGAAGCGCCATCTTCGTGACCTCGGTGATGAGCAGGGTGCCGAAGCCCCGGCGTTCCGGCGGACGGACGGGCGGGCCGCCGCTCTCCTCCCACATGATCGAAAGCCCCGCGGCACCGTCCTTCTCACAGGCGCGCCAGGAGATGGCGAGCTTGCCCTCCTCGCCGGAGAGGGACCCATATTTCCCGGCGTTGGTGGCAAGCTCGTGGAAGGCGAGGCCGAGGCTCTGCGCGGCGGAGGCCTTGAGCTGGACCGGAGGCCCGCTCAGCATGATGCGCCGGCCGATCAGGTCCCGGAAATGCGCGAGTTGCGACAGGATGAGTTCGGAGAGGCCCACGCCCCGCCAGGAATTCCGCACCAGCAGGTCATGGCTGGCGGAAAGTCCCTGTAGCCTCTCTCCGAAGCGCTGCACGAAGTCGGCGGGATCGCCGCGGCTCGCCGTCTGGCTGGCCACCGACTGGACGACGGCCAGCAGGTTCTTCGAGCGGTGGTTCACCTCGCGCATCAGCAGCTGGATGTTTTCCTCCGTGCGCTTGCGCTCGGTGATGTCCATCACCACGCCCACCGCGCGGACCGGCACTCCGGCTGGGTCGAGCGAGATTTCAGCCCGCATGAGAAGCCATTTCAGCGTCGCGTCCGGCATGCGGTAGCGGAATTCGAATTCGACGAAGCGCTCGCCGCGCGCCAGCGCCTCCCGTGCGGCCTCTCCCAGCCTTTCGGGCTCGCCGGGATAATAGCGCGCGCGGACCTCGGGCAGGGTGGGCCGCGCATCCGGCGGGAAGCCGAGCAGCCGGTTCAGCTCCGCCGACTGCAGCATGGTGCCGCGCGTGATGTCCACCTCCCAGATCGCCATGCGTCCGGCATCGACGGCGAGCTTCAGCCGCGACTGGCTTTCATCCTTGACCCTTTCGAGTTCGCGGCGTTCGGTCACGTCCTGCAGCGTGCCGGCATAGCGCACCGCCCGTATCTCGCCGCCGATGCGCTCGAAGACGGCCACGCCATGGGCGGTGACGTGCCGCACCTCGCCGTCCGGCCGCAAGATGCGGTATTCATAGGGGCTGGAATCCCGGATCGCGGGGTCGAGGGCGCGTGCCGTCTGCGCCGATGTGCGGGGCAGGTCGTCCGGATGCGTGACGCGCCGGACATCCTCCAGGGTCACGTCGCAATCCGCCGAAAGCCCCATGATGGCCCTGGCGCGCGGGCAGTAGATCATCCGCCCACTGATGATGTCCCAGTCCCAGATGCCGATGCGGGCGGCGGAGGTTGCAAGCTCGAGCCGCGCCTCGCTCGCGGTGAGCGCCTCGAGCGCCTGCTTGCGGTCGGTGATGTCCTGGATCAGGCCGACGACCTGCTGCGAGCCCGGCGAGCGGGCGCGGTGGATCTCGAACCATCTGAGCTGTCCGTCCGGGCCGATGTAGCGGAACGCGTCCTTGGGGTTCGGTTTCTCTCCCGCCGCGATGGCGCGGCCGCCTTCCTCCAGTATGTGCCGGTCCTCGGGATGGACGTAGGGCAGCAGCGTTCCCGCCGCGGGCTGGTGTTCGCGCGGGTCGAGGCCGATCAGCAGGTACAGGCTGTCATCCCATTCAAAGCCCTGGGCGGGAGTCCAGCTCCAGAAACCGATCCGCGCCGCGTTGGCGGCGAGCCGGAGGCTTTCGGCGTGCAGGCTCGAGTGTCTGTTGCTCATCCGACCCGGTTGCCCCGCTGGACCCATGACGCGCCTTCGGGATACGCGCCAATATGGCGTGTGGCAAGTCCGGGGACCGCGGGGCGTCTGGTGTGCCGTCTTGCCTTGTTCAACCAGGATGATGCATGACATTGCCATGATGCAATGGCAGGCGGCGGGCCGTGCTCCCGCACTGGTGATCTTCGATTGCGATGGCGTGCTCGTCGACAGCGAAATGCTGAGTGCTGGCGTGTTGATGGCGATGCTGCGCGACGAAGGCCTGCCGATCTCGGAGGAGATCTTCCGCAGCGACTTCCTCGGGCGGAGCTTCGCCTCCGCGGCGGCACGCGCCCGCCAGCGTTTCGGCCGTCCGCTTCCCGGCGGCTTCGAGGAGCGCTACCGGCAACGGCTTCTGGCGCGGATGAAGACGGAACTGAAGCCCATGCCGGGTGCGGCCGCGCTGCTCGCGGCGATGACGGCGCCGTATTGCCTCGCCACGGGGTCGAGCCCGGAGCGTCTGGCCGTGTCGCTGGCGGCCACGGGCCTCGCGGGGTTCTTCGACGGGCGCTGTTTCACGGCGTCCGAGGTGACGTCGGGCAAGCCTGCGCCGGACCTGTTCCTGCACGCGGCGGAGCGGTTGGGGGTGGAGCCTGGGCGGTGCCTCGTGATCGAGGACAGTGAAATGGGCGTGAGGGCGGCGCTCGCCGCCGGCATGGCGGTGTGGCACTTCACCGGGGGAGCGCATGTGGCGGCGGGCTATCGGCTGCCCGGCGGCGTCGTCCCGCATGCCGTCGTCTCCGGCATGGCGGATCTTGCCCGGGCCTTCCGGAAAATCGGGCTTTCCACCGGCCCCGTATCGCCTTAGGTGTGGGCGCCTCAAAGGTTCGCATTCCCATGTCCCGCAAATCGGATTCCGAGAGCGACAGGCTCGATGATGCCGCAAGGGCCGGCTGGCTCTACTACATCGCCGGCAATACCCAGGACGAGATCGCCCGCAAGCTCGGCGTCTCGCGGCAGACGGCGCAACGCCTCGTGTCGCTCGCGGTCAGCGAGAAGCTGATCAAGGTCAGGCTCGACCACCCGATCGGGCGGTGCATCGAACTCTCGGGCCGCCTGCAGGACGCCTATGGCCTGCGCATGTGCGAGGTGGTGCCGGCCGACCCTGCGTCCTCATCCGATACGCTGGGCGTCGCTGAGGCGGCGGCGAGCGAACTCGAGCGCTATCTCGTGTCGCAGCACCCCGTCATCTGCGCGATGGGAACCGGGCGCATGCTGCGCGCCATGGTGGAGCAGGTGAGCCCCATGGACTGCCCGCAGCACAAGATGGTCTCCCTCGTCGGCAACATCGCGCCCGATGGATCGGCCTCGCCCTTCGACGTGGTGAGCCGCATCGGCGACCGGGTGAAGGCGCCGCACTACCCCATGCCGCTTCCCGTCATCGCCCCCACCGTGCATGAAAAGACCCTGCTGCTGGCGCAGAAGACGCTGCGCAACGTGATCGAACTCGCCAGGCAGGCCGACGTCACCTTCATCGGCATCGGCACGGTGGACGAGAATGCCGCCCTGCTGCGCGACGGCTTCGTGAGGCCAGACGAGATTCGCGCCCTGGTGCGCGCGGGTGCCGTGGGCGAGATCACCGGCTGGGCCTTCGACGGCCAGGGCCAGCTCATCGAGGGCCTGACCAATGACCGGGTGCTGAGCGTGCCCATCGAGCAGCCCGCGCAGAAGAAGGTGATCGGCGTCGCCATGGCCCCCGCAAGGCTGAGGGCCATCCGCGGCGCGCTGCGCGGCAAGCTGATCAATGGCCTCATCACCAACGAGATCATGGCCGACATGCTGCTCGACACCTGACCTGAGTGCCGGTCAGACATAGCCCGCGCAGCAGAAGGCGACGGGCCCCGTCATGATTGCGCGGCCATCCTCCAGCAGGCGGATGTGCAGCGTGCCGCCGGGCAGGTGAACCGTGATGTCGTTACCCGTCAGCAATCCGCGCAGCCTTGCCGCATAGGCCGCAACGCAGGCGCCGGTGCCGCAGGCCTCCGTCAGCATGCCCGGCCGCTCCCACACGGCCAGCTTGAGCGTGTGCGCGTCCACAACCTGGGCAACGCCGACGTTCACGCTCTCGGGGAAGAGCGGGTCCCTCGCGATGGCCGGTGCGGCGGCCGGAATGTCGACGGCTGCCAGATCCTCCACGAAGAACACCGCATGCGGGTTGCCGATCGAGAGGGCGACGCCGTTGCGCAGTGGTCCGCTTTCGAGCGGGAGGGTCGCCGTGTCGGCTGCGCGCGAGAGTGGCACCTTTCGCCAATCGAGCGAGATGGGCCCGAGCGTGACGCTGACCTGGCCGTCGCCTGATCTGCTGCAGGGGAGAAGCCCACCCAGACTGTCGATCAGGATCTCGGTCCTGCCGGTTTCGCCGAACAGCAGTTCCGCCATGCAGCGCGTGGCGTTGCCGCAGGCCTCCGCCTCCGTGCCGTCCGTGTTGTGGATGCCCATGAACGCATGGGCGCCCCGGGCCGCGGCTTCAGGGCGCGGCGGCTCGATGGTGATCACCTGTTCGGCGCCAACACCTTCATGAACGTCGCAGATGCGGATGATCTCCGCCGGGCTCGGACGTGGCTGCGAATGCCGCAGGTCGATGAAGACGAAATGATTCCGCAAGCCCTGCATCTTGATGAAGGGCCTGAGGAACGGCTGGTGCTGCGGCGGGCGCGCGGCGAGGAACTTGGTGATGAGCATGATCGCGGGAGGTGAGGCCTTGAAGCGGTCCCTGTCAATCCCGCCGGGGCATCTTGCAGGGTTGACACTCCATGCCAAAGCGCGGACGATGACGGGAAACAGTGACGAGTTGACGTGACCAAACCGATTACCGGCCGCGCGCGCGGCCATGCCGCATCTCCCGGAGGTGCCACATGACCGCGACGGCCCTGTCATCCGCCGAGCGCCGCCGCCCCTGGATTCTGCTTTCTCCGGCCCTGATCACGCTGTTCGTGCTGATGATCATGCCCATCGCCATCATGACGGTGTTCTCATTCTACGAGTTCGTCACCGGCGGCGTCGAGCGCGAGGTGTTCACCACCGCCAACTGGCGCGAGTTCTTCACCGACAGTTTCTACCACATGTTCCTGTGGAAGACGGTGCGCGTGGCGGCGATCACGGCGATCCTCTGCGCCGTGCTGGGCTATCCGCCCGCCTATTTCATCGCCATGTCGACCTACAAGCACAAGTGGCTTCTGCTGCTGCTTCTGATCGTGCCGTTCTGGATCAGCTTCACGATCCGCACCTTTTCGTGGATTCACATTCTCGGCGAGCAGGGCGTGATCAACGTGGTGCTGATGAATCTCGGCCTCATCAATGAGCCGCTGCGGCTGCTCTACACCGAGGGCGCGGTGATCATGGGCATGATTCATTTCCTGCTGCCCTATATGGTGCTCAACGTATATGTCGCCATCGAGGGCATCGACCGCAACCTGATCTCGGCCGCGCGCACACTCGGCTGCACGGGGTGGCAGGCCTTCCGCGAGGTGGTGCTGCCGCTGTCACTCCCCGGCCTCATGGCGGGGCTTCTCCTGTGCTTCGTGCTGGCGGCGGGCAGCTACGTGACGCCGGAGATCTTGGGCTCCACGCGTGACGCGCTGTTCGGCAACATCATCTTCGACACCATCATGGGGCAGCTGAACTGGCCGATGGGCGCGACGCTCTCGCTCGTGCTGCTCGTGCTGCTGGGCGCGGTGGCGGCGATCTACAGCCGCTTCATGGGCCTGTCGCGCGTGTTCAAGGGGCTGGGCGGATGAGCAACGCGACGACCGTCAACAAGGGTCTGGGCTGGCGCGCCGTGCAGGCCTTCACCGTGCTGGTCTACATCTTCATGTTCGCGCCGATCCTCGTGGTCGTGATCCTGTCGTTCAACGATTCGCAGTTCGGCGGCTTCCCGATGACGGGGGTGAGCCTGCGCTGGTACGGCAAGCTCATGGAGAACGAGGCCGTGCTGCGCGCCTTCCAGACCTCGCTCTGGGTGGCGCTGGTCACGGCGGTGGTCTGCTCGGTGCTGGGCGTGCTCGGCGCGCTGGCGCTGGTGCGCTACGACTTTCCCGGCAAGGAGGTGGTGAACACCATTCTCATCGCACCTGCTCTGGTGCCGGAAACGGTTCTGGGCGTCGGCCTCCTGCTGCTCATGCGCTGGGCGGAACAACCGCGCACGCTGTGGCTTCTGGTGCTGGGCCACATCATGCTGGCGCTGCCTTACGTGGTGCTGGTGGTGCAGGCCCGCCTCATCGGCGTGAAGCGCGTCTACGAGGAGGCGGCGATGTCACTGGGCGCCAACCGCTTCCACACCTTCCGCGAGGTGACGCTGCCGCTCATCATGCCCGCCATCGTGGCGAGCCTGCTTCTCGTCTTCACCATTTCCTTCGACAACATCACGGCCTCGATGTTCTGGCGCCCCTCGGGCGTCGAGACCATGCCGACGCAGATCCTGTCGATGCTCAAGATTTCGATCAGCCCGGAGATCAACGCCCTGGGCACCTTGATGATCGTCGTAACCGTGGGGCTCCCCTTGCTTGGCGGCGGGCTTGCCCGCTACCTCGCGGGGCGCGCGCGTTGACCCACTTCACAGGGAGAAACACCATGAAGATTTCGACCACAAAGCGGCTGGAGCGCCTCACCGAGCGCTACATGAACGGCGGACTGGACCGCCGCAGCTTCCTCGGGCTTGCCGCCGCCGCCGCGGCGACGGCCGGTATCGGCATGCGCTGGACGCCGCAGGCGCTGGCCGCCGTCACCGAGGTCCGCTTCGACGGCTGGGGCGGGGTGGTGCAGGAGGCGATCGACAAGTTCGCCTTCCAGCCCTACACGGCGAAGACCGGCATCAAGGTCGTGCAGGGCAGTTTCGGCGACGAGAGCGAGATCATCACCAAGGTGAAGACCGCCACCCCCGGCGAATTCCAGATCATCCATTCCTCCGGCGTCGAATACTACAAGCGCTACGTCGACGGCGGCTTCACCAGCGAGATCAACGAGGACAACATCCCGAACCTCAAGCTCGTCATGCAGGCCATGATCGAGCCCTTCCGCAAGATGGCGCCGAAGCTCTCCTGCGTGCCCTATGACTATGGCACCACGGGCATCGCCTACAACACCACCGTGATCTCGGAAGCCGAAGCCAAGGAGAAGGGCGCGGCCCTGCTGGTCGACCCCAAGTACCAGGGCAAGATCGGCGGCTATGGCGACATGGTCACCCGTGTCTGGTACGGTGCGCTCACCTCCGGCCAGAACCCGAACGACATCAAGGATATCGAGGCCGTCTGGGCGAAGGTGCGCGAGAATCGCGACCTGGTGAAGAAATACTGGTCGTCCGGGGCCGAGCTCATGGACCTCCTCGCCAAGGGCGAGATCGTCGTCACCGAGGCCTGGTCGGGCCGCGTCGCGGCGCTGCAGCAGCAGGGCCACCCCATCGGCTACATCGATCCGCCGGGCTCCTACGCCTGGATGGAGGACATGCTGATCCTCAAGGGCTCGCCCATGGCCGAGTGCGAGGAGCTCGTGAACTTCATGCTCGAGCCCGCCACCGCCATCGCGGTCGCCGAGGGGCAGAACTATCCGCCCTCGCTCGACCCGAACAAGGTCGAACTCACCGAGAAGATCAAGAAGCTTCCGGCCTTCGACCCGACGGGCACCATGACCTCGCTCACCTTCGCCGATCCCGACTACTGGTCTTCCAACCTCGACCAGTGGACCAAGCAGTGGGACCGCATCTCGAAGGGCGGCTGATCGGCGCGGATTGACTCTCGTCCCTTCTCCCGTCGGCGTGAGCCGGCGGGAGAAGGCACTGAATGAACCATCGAACCGGGACAACATGACCGCAGCTTCCGCCGTTGATCTTCGCAATGTGACGCTCGCCTATGGCAGCTTCGTCGCGGTGAAGGACGTGAACCTTTCGATCGCCAAGGGTGAATTCGTGACGCTGCTTGGGCCGTCGGGCTGCGGCAAGACGACGATCCTGCGTTCGATCGCGGGCCTCGTGCAGCCGACGGGCGGCGAGATTTCGGTGGCCGGGCGGCGCATCGACAACATTCCCATTCACAAGCGCAACATCGGGCTGGTGTTCCAGAACTATGCGCTGTTCCCGCACAAGTCGATTTTCGACAACATCGCCTTCGGGCTGAAGTATCGCAATGTCGAGAAGTCCGTCATCGCGCAGAAGGTGAAGCGCGCGCTCGACATGGTCAGGCTGCCGGGCGTGGAGAAGAAGCTGCCCTCCGAGATGTCCGGCGGCCAGCAGCAGCGCGTGGCGCTGGCCCGCGCCATCGTCATCGAGCCGGATGTGCTGCTGCTCGACGAGCCGCTCTCGGCCCTCGACGCCAACCTGCGCGAGGAGATGCGCACCGAACTCAAGATCATCCAGCGCGAGGTGGGCATCACCACGATCTTCGTGACCCATGACCAGGACGAGGCGCTCGCCATGTCCGACCGCATCGTGGTGATGAACAAGGGCCTGATCGAGCAGGTGGGCTCGCCGGAAGAGGTGTACCGGCGCCCTGAGTCGCGCTTCGTGGCGAGTTTCCTTGGCCAGTCGAACCTGATACCCGCCCGCATCTCGTCGGCCGGTGGCGGAGCGGCGGTGCTGCGGCTGGAGAATGGCGTCGAGCTTGCCGCCACCGCGCCCGCGAGCGCGCGGGATGGGGCTCCGGTCACCGCCGTGGTGCGCGCGCAGAAGGTGATGCTCTGGGCCCCGGGCAAGTCGGGGATCACGGGCAGGATCGCGTCCACCTCCTATCTCGGGGGCTCGGCCTCCTATTTCGTCGAGGTGGCGGGCCAGAAATGGCAGGCGATTTCGACCATCGAAGACCGCGTGTGGCGGGAGGGCGAGGACGTCTCGGTCTCCATCGCGCCCGCCGACGTGCTGCTGCTCGACGAGAGCGGCCGCCGCCTGCGTTAGAACATCGGGCGGTCAGTCGAGACCGCAGACTCCAAGAGGACGTCATTCCGGCGCTCGCACGGGATCAAGGCGTCACGCACTTGATATTTGCGTCAGGCGACGAGATAGCCGCCGTCGATGGCGAGCACCGTGCCGGTCACGAAGCTTGCGATTGGGGAGGAGAGATAGAGAACGCCCCCCGCGATGTCCTCAGGCTTCCCCCAGCGGCCGAGCGGCGTGCGAGAGAGGATCGCCGCGCTCCGTTCCTCGTTTTCTCTCAGCGCCTTCGTGAGGGGCGTTGCGATCCAGCCGGGTGCCACTGCGTTGACGCGGATTCCGTCCGCCGCATAGGCGATGGCGAGCGACTTGGTGAGCTGCGCGATGCCGCCCTTGGAGGCCGCATAGCCCGGCACCAGACCGCCGCCGAAGAAGCTCAGCATCGAGGCGGTGTTGACGATGGTGCCCCGGGCCGCGGCGAGCTTCGCCCGGGCTGCGGCGCAGACGCGCATCGTGCCGGTGAGGTTGATGTCGACGACGTCGGCGAAGACATCAGGCTCATGTTCCGCACCGCGGCGGATGACGCCGGCGCAGTTGACCACATGGTCGAGCGCGTCGAAGGAGGCGATGAGGCGCGTCACGGCCTCGCCGTCCCGCACGTCCAGCACCATGCCGCGCGTGCCGGGAAGCGCCTGCGCGGCGTCCGCCTCCGAGACGCCTGTCACCGTCACCTGCGCACCCTCCGCGAGGAAGGCGGCGGCGATGGCGGCACCGATCCCGGAGGTGCCGCCCGTCACCAGCACATGCCGGTCCCCGAAGCAGCCGTTCGGCCAGAAACCCATGTGCCTGCTCCTCAGCGGATGAAGCGGTCGACATAGCCGGCGCCGAGGCCGACCCTCTCGAAATGCGCGCGGCACATCTCGATCTTGGTGAAGACGTCCTCGTAGCCGAGGTTCTTCCCCCACGGGTCGACGTAGTACATGATGCCGTTGACCTGGAAGAAAGTGATCATCTCCTCGACGTCGTCCGGCACCACCAGCGTGTGCGTCTCGCCCGGCGGTTCGAAGACGTAAGAGCCCTCGGTCGCCTCCCAGTCATGCTCGAGATAGCGCCAGCGGCCCTTGAGGACGAGGCCGTGGACCGATTGCGGATGGCGGTGGCGGGAGAGCACGCCGGCCTTGCGCACCTTCAGCAGGTTCATCCAGTAGCCCTGGCTGCGGTTGAGGCAGAGCGGCCTGAACCAGACGTTCTCGGCCTGCGGCACCCACAGCCGCTCATCCTGCGGAACGGCGTCGGGGATCACGATCTCGGGCAGCGCGTCCTTCGGAAAGGGCAGCTGGAAGGGCATTCTCGCATGTTCGTCTGGGGCCGCTGGCATCGCCGTTCTCCATCGTTCGACGGCTACGATACCCAAGCGGTGGTGATCGCGGAAGCCTCAGTCCCCGCTGGTCCGGAATGCGTTGGCGAGCAGCACGGACACCTTGCGCCCCATGTCTTCCCAGGGTTCGGCCCAGGAGACGCTGAAGCCCGTGGTGCTGCCGCCGGTCCTGGCCATCCAGGTGTAGAACTTGCGGCCCGTGAAGAAGCCCGTGGCCACGAAATGCGTTTCGAAGCGCCGCTTGTAGGTGATGCGGCGGCCCTCCGTTTCGGAGGTGAGGGTGCGCCAGAGGTCCGCGAAGCTCTTGTCGCGCGCGCCGAAAGACAGGAAGATCAGCGACAGCATGCCGTCTTTCCGGGTGAAGAGCAGCCCCTCGGGCGTGCGCTTTTCCGAGTCGAACAGGCGGCGCGGCACGAGGAGCCGGGCGCCGGTGTCCGGGTGGGTGTAATATCTGTTGCCGAGGCGGCCATAGAAGCGGTCCGCCACCTGTTCGAGCCGCTGGCGTTCCGCCTGGCCCAGCACGCCGTCGGCGCGGAAGCCCTCGCGCCGTTCGAAGTCCAGGATGGCGCGGTAGAGCACGCGCGTGAAGCCATGCTCGGCCAGCCCCTCGAAATCGCCCGAGGCGATGAGGGCGGAGGCGATCTTCATCTGTTGCTCGGTGCTCAATCCCGCGAAGCTTTGACGGGCCTCGCGGAAATCGGCAGCTGCGGGTGCAGCCCCGGCAAGAGCGGTCCAGGCGGCCAGGAAGACCATGATGGCGATGTGTTTCATGGGGGCGGTCCTTCCGCAGCATAACGGCGGCGGCGGATGAGCGTTCCCGGCCACTCCCTCCGCGTCAAGGAACCACGGTCCGCAGGCCTCCGTCCTGCGTAAAGAGGAGCCCGGAAACATCGGAATTGAGAATGCTGCTCGTCGCCCGCAATGTGAGCAAGTCCTACCCCACGAGCGAGGGTCCGCTGCAGGTGCTGCGCGGCGTGGACCTCGACCTCGGCGCGGGCGAGAGCCTGGCACTCACCGGCGAATCGGGCAGCGGCAAGAGCACGCTGCTGCATCTCGTCGGCGGCCTCGACCAGCCGGACGGCGGCAGCATCATGGTCGGCGGGCGCGACATCGCAACGCTCGGCGAGGCAGCGCTTGCGGGCTTCCGGCGTGACATGGTGGGGCTTGTGTTCCAGCAGTTCAACCTGATCCCGTCGCTGGACGTTGCCGCCAACATCGCCTTCCAGGCGCGGCTCGCGGGACGGCACGATGCGCGGTGGTGCGCCGTGCTGGCGGACCGGCTCGGCCTTTCGAAATTCCTCACGCGCTATCCGGAACAACTCTCGGGCGGGCAGCAGCAGCGCGTGGCGATCGGCCGGGCGCTCGCCGCGAAGCCCCGCCTGATCCTGGCGGACGAGCCGACGGGGAACCTCGACGAGGCCACGGGCGACGCCGTGATGGACCTCATGCTGTCCCTTCAGGCGGAGACGGGTGCGGCCCTCCTGATGGTGACCCATTCCACGCGGCTCGCGGGCAGGCTGGGCTGCAGGCTGCACCTCGCGGGCGGCAGGCTTGCGCCATGATGTGGCAGGGATTCATCGTCCTCCTGTCGCACTGGAAGCGGCATCCGCTGCAGTTCGCCATGCTGGTGCTGGGCCTGGCGCTCGCCACCGCCCTGTGGTCCGCCGTGCAGGCGATCAACGGGGAAGCGCGGGCGAGCTATGCCCGCGCCGCCGCCGTGGTGGGGCAGGACCGCCTCCACGCGCTGGCGCGGGAGGATGGCGCGCGCTTCGGCCAGCAGGCCTATGTCGACCTCCGCCGGGCCGGCTGGCTGGTCTCGCCCGTGCTCGAGGGCGAGAAGCGCTTCGGATCCGAGCGCATCCGGCTGATCGGCATCGAGCCGCTGACGCTGCCGCCGGGGGCCTCTCCCGCCGACATCACGGGCGAGGCGATCGGGCTTGAGGCCTTCATCACCCCGCCGGGCGTGCTCCTCGTGTCGCGTGAGACAGCGGAACGCCTCTCGGGCCATGAGACGCCCCCCTTGCGCATCAGCGACACGGTGCCGCCCGGCACGGCGATCACCGACATCGGCATCGCGCAGCGGCTGCTCGGGCAGGAGGGGCAGGTCTCGCGCCTCGTGCTGTGGCCGGAGCAGCCCGCCTCCGCCCGCCCGCTGGCGGAGGTTGCGCCCGGCCTCATCCGCAAGCCGCCCGCCGTCGAGAGCGATCTCTCGCGCCTGACCGACAGCTTCCACCTGAACCTCACCGCCTTCGGCTTTCTCGCCTTCGCCGTGGGTCTGTTCATCGTGCATTCGGCCATCGGGCTCGCCTTCGAGCAGCGGCGTCCCGTGTTCCGCACGCTCCGCGCCCTGGGGCTGCCGCTGCGCCACCTCGTCGTCCTGCTCAGCGCGGAGCTTCTGAGCTTCGCCATGCTGGCGGGGCTCGCCGGGGTCGTGCTGGGCTATGGCGTGGCCTGGGCGCTGCTGCCGGATGTCGCCGCCACGCTGCGCGGCCTTTATGGCGCGGAGGTGCCGGGCAGCCTGTCGATCAGGCCATCCGTGTGGCTCCTCGGGCTGGCCATCGCGGTGGCGGGCAGCATGGCCTCGGCCTCCACCCGGCTCTGGCGCATCGCCGCCATGCCGCTCCTCGCCCCGGCGCGGCCCCGGGCATGGAGCCTCGCTTCCGAACGCGCGGTGAAGGCGCAAGGCGCGGCGGGTATGATACTGCTCATCGTGGCATCGCTGCTTGCCTATATGGGAAGCGGGCTCGCCGCGGGCTTCGCGGCGCTGGGGGCGCTGCTGCTGGGCGCGGCGCTGCTGCTGCCCGTGCTGCTCACCCGCCTGCTCATGGGCGGCGCGCGCCTGTCACGGGGGGGTCTGGCGCAATGGTTCTGGGCGGATACGCGCCAGCAGCTTCCCGGTTTATCGCTCGCGCTCATGGCGCTGCTGCTGGCGCTGGCGGCCAATGCGGGGGTGGGAACCATGGTGCAGAGCTTCCGGCTCACCTTCACCGGCTGGCTCGACCAGCGGCTTGCCTCCGAACTCTATGTGACGACGCGCAGCGTGGAGGAGTCGCAGGCTGTGCGCGCGTGGCTCTCGGCGCGGAGCGATGCCGTGCTGCCGATCTGGAACACGGAGGTGCGCCTCTTCGGCCAGCCGGTGCAGATCTATGGCGTGGCCGACCATGCGACGTATCGCGAGAACTGGCCCATGCTGGAGATCCGCCCCGATGGCTGGGACGTGATCGCGCGCGGGGAGGGCGTTTTCGTCAACGAGCAGCTGGCGCGGCGCGTGCCCCTGTCGCTCGGCGACGAGGTGGTGCTCGAAGGCGGCAGGCGGCTTGCCGTCGTCGGCGTGTTCTCCGACTACGGCAACCCCAAGGGCCAGTTGATGATCGGCTCAGCCCTGCTCACCGCGCTCTACCCCGATGTGAGCCGGCTGCGCTATGCGGTTCGCGTGGCACCCGAAAAGGCGGGCGTGCTGGCGGGCGAACTGAGGGCCGCCTTTTCCCTTCCACCGGAGAACGTGATCAACCAGGCGACGGTGAAGCAGTTCTCGCTTCGCATCTTCGACCGCACCTTCGCCGTCACGGCGGCGCTCAACGTGCTGACCCTCGGCGTCGCCGTGCTCGCCATCCTCGCCAGCCTGCTGACGCTCTCGACGATGCGGCTGCCGCAGCTCGCCCCGGCCTGGGCCATGGGGCTCACGCTCAGGCGGCTTGCCCTTCTCGAGGTGCTGCGCAGCATGGCGCTGGCCTTCTTCACCATGCTGGCCGCCGTGCCGGTGGGGCTGGCGCTCGCCTGGCTGCTGCTGGCGGTGGTGAATGTGGAGGCCTTCGGCTGGCGGCTTCCCATGCATGTCTTCCCGCTGGACTGGCTGCGGCTGCTGCTGCTGGCGCTGCTGAGTGCGGCCGTCGCCGCGGCGATCCCCGCCCTGCGCCTCCTGCGGCTGCCACCCGCCGAATTGCTGAAGGTCTTCGCGCATGAACGCTAGAGCGATCCGTGCCCGCATCCCTTGTGGGCGTCACCCCGGCGGAGGCCGGGGTCCAGCCTTGGTTCAGCGCGCGGGGCGGGAAAGCTGGATCCCGGCCTTCGCCGGGATGACGGTGTTTTTGGTGTTCCTGCTGGCCTTTGCCCCGCCTGCGGTGGCGCAGGGCTTCGCGGGGCTGGGGAGCGATGCGGAGGGCTTTGCCGTTCCGCAGCGCGGGGCCCAACTCGCCTTCCCGCGTGACCATGGCGCCCACCCGGACTACCGCATCGAATGGTGGTATCTCACCGCCAATCTCGAAGGCGCGGATGGAACGGATTATGGCGTGCAGTGGACGCTGTTCCGCTCGGCGATTGCACCCCGCGAGGCTGAAGGTTGGGAAAGCCCGCAGCTGTGGATGGGTCACGCGGCGCTGAGCACGGCGCAGCGCCATTACTCCGCGGAGCGGATGGGGCGTGGCGGCATCGGGCAGGCGGGTGTCAGCCTGTCGCCCTTTGTCGCCCGAATCGACGACTGGAAGATGGCGAGCCGTGCGGCAGCGGGTGCGGACGAGATCGGCGCACTTGATGTTTCCGCCCATGGCGATGGCTTCTCCTATGCGCTGAAGCTCGACGCGGAGGGTCCGCTGGTGCTGCAGGGCGAGCGCGGCTATTCGGTGAAGTCGGCCCAGGGGCAGGCGAGCTATTATTATTCTCAGCCCTTCTACCGCGTGGCAGGCACGATCAAGGTTGAAGGCCGCGAGATCGTGGTGACGGGCCAGGCCTGGTTCGACCATGAATGGTCCTCCCAGCCGCTGGGCGCGGACCAGTCCGGCTGGGACTGGTTCTCCTTCCACTTCGCATCCGGCGAGAAGCTCATGGGCTTCCGGCTGAGGGACAAGGCCGATGGCTTCACCTCCGCCACATGGATCAATGCCGATGGCCGGCCGGAGCCCCAGCCGCCCGGCGCCCTGAAGGTGACGCCGCTCGAATGGGCCGAGGTTAAGGGCCGCAAGGTGCCCGTGCGCTGGCAGGTGGAACTGCCGGGCAAGGCGCTGTCCGTCACCACGCGGGCACTCAACCCTCAAGCCTGGATGGAGACGCAGGTCTCCTATTGGGAAGGGCCCGTCACCATCGAGGGCTCGCACCCAGGGCGCGGCTATGTCGAGATGACGGGCTACGAGTGATCAGATCTTCGGGCTGCGGTAGAGAACCCGTCCCTGCACCGTGATCTCGACGTCCACCAGATATTTCCGCATGCCTTCCGGGCTCATGGTGATGCCGAGGCCGGGGGCTTGCGGAATGGTCACCTCGCCATTGGCGTCCGGCGTCAAATGCGTTTCGCTCATGTCCCAGGCCACGGATTTGGGCGCGAAGGGATATTCGCAGATGCGGTGGCTTTCGAGCCCGGCATAGGGCTGCAGCGAGGCGCAGAGAGCCAGGTGCGAGGTGAAGGTGTGGTTCACATAGGTGACGCCGCGCGCCGCGGCGTAATCCGCCGCGCGCTTGGCGGGGCCGATGCCGCCGATGCGGCCGCAGTCGATCTGGAGGAAGCCGACCTTGCCATAGTCGATTAGCTGTTGCGCCATGTGGAAATTGTGCGAGGCCTCGCCGCCTGCCAGCTTCACATGGCCGCTCTTGGCGGCGAGCCCGGCATAGGCGGCATAGGCCCCGCCGAGGAAGGGCTCCTCGAACCAGACGGTGTTCACCTCCTCCAGATAGGGGATGCGCAGCGCCGCCGCTTCCACGTCCTCGCGGAAGATCTGGCCTGCGTCGATGAGCAGCGTGCCCTCGGGGCCGATCCCCTCGCGCGCCGCCTGCAGGTGGTCGCGGTCATCCTGCAGCGAGCCGCGGCCGAACGGGCCCCAGCCGCATTTCACGGCGCGGTAGCCAGCCTCGGCGGCCTTGCGGCAGCCTGCCAGCGTCTCTTCCGGCGTATCGCCGAAGAGCTGCGAGGCATAGGGAAGCTTCGGGTAGGACCTCGCATATCCGAGAAGGTCATAGACCGGCGCGTTGCGCTTCCTGCCGAGCACGTCCCACAGCGCCATCTCGATGCCGGAGAAGGTGTGGGCGGCCTGCAGCAGGTCCATGCACTCCATCTCGACGGCGGCATGGATGGCGGTGATGTCGGAGGGGCTGTCGATCGTCTTGCCCAGCACCACGTCACGCACCGGCTTGCAGGCGCCGTGCGACATGGGGGTCACGAAGGCGGCGATGGAGACGAGGGGCGACGCCTCGCACTCGCCCCAGCCCTCGACGCCATCCGCCACGACGCGCACGACGAGCGCATCCTGGCTGCCGTCGCCGATGTCCTCGACACTGGGCATTGAGAGATAAAAGAAATCGATGGCTTCGATGCTCATGCGGGCGACTATAGATGGGGCCCGGAGAGCGTCAAGGCCGCGACCTCACCCTTGCAGGGCGGGATCACGGCCTTGATGGCAGTGCGGCCTCAGCCCCGTCAGGCTGCGGCGCGCTGGTTGATCTGGTCCTCGGCGATGACGCTCAGCGTCTCGTCGGCGGCCTTCTCCTCCTCGAGGGTCTGCTCCAGAAGCTCGGCCACTTCGGTGTTGCCGATCTCGGCCGCCCAGCAGGCGAGCGTGCCGTAGCGCGCGATCTCGTAATGCTCCACCGTCTGGGCGGAGGAGATGATGGCGGCATCCATCGTCTGGTCGTCCTCGATCTCGCCCGTGGTCTCCTCGGCCTCCTTGATCAGGCCTTCGAGGGCCTCGCAGGTCTTGGCCACGGCGCGCTGGTCGAGGAGTTCGAAGACCTGTTCCAGGCGCTTCACATGGGTCTCGGTTTCCTGCAGGTGGTCCTCCATGGCCTGCTTCAGCTCGGGCGAGGTCGCTTTCGCCGCCATCTTGGGAAGCGTCTTCACCAGCTTCTTCTCGACGTAATAGAGGTCCTTCAGTGTCTCAACGAAGAGATCGTTCAGGGTCTTCACGGTCATCTCGTATTCTCCTTGCAATCGTCAGCAGCAGAACCCGGCCGGAGGGGCCGAAGTTCCGGTCCGCCGCGGGTCTGTGCCAGCACGCGTTGAAGCGACGATCCGCTTTCGGCGGGAAGCTGGATCACGGTGGCGAATTGTCCTTTCCGCAGATGGGTGAGGAGCACGATCTGCCCATTGGCGAATTCCAGCGCGTCATGATGGATGAGGGGATTGTCCGCGTTCACATGGCGGAAGCGGGCGGTGCGGCAATCATGGTGATGGGCCTGCAGCAGGAAGCGGAAGAAGCCGGAAAAGGCCACGGGCGCGTCGAACGCCAGTTCCGTGCCGGGCTTCAGGCACACGGCGACACCCCTCTCGCCCGCGGCGCAGAAGCCGCGCGTGGTCGAGCGCGGGAACGAGGTGGTCACGAGCCTGTCACCCGCGGCGGCTGGCCTGCTGGCTTGGCTTTCAAGGCTGTAGTCGCACATGTCACTGGTTCCTTATGCCGCGTGGCCGCTCCGTCGTCCTGGCGGCACAACGGGGCGTCCGGATGCTTGGTTCCAGCAAAGAGAACCGGCCTCCCCGATGCGGAGAGGCCGGCCCGTGCGACGATGATCGATCGCGGGATCAGGGGCTGGCGGGGGCCGTGGTGCCGCTTCCCGTACCCGTGGTGCCCGTCGCTGGGGCGCTTTCCTGCGACGGAGCGGTGGTGGTGCTGCCCGTCGTGTCATCCGTCGTGGCGGGGGCTTCCGCCACGGGGGGCTGGGTTGTGGTGGGTGCGGTCGCCTCGTTGGTGCGGTCGGATCCCAGGTAGAGGGCGATCAGGAAGGCGGCCACCAGCACCGCGGCGATGATGGCGAAGGTCGTGGTGAAGCCGCGTCCGCGCCCGCGCTCGCCCGTGGTGCCCAAGTTCCCGGCGGTGCGGCGCGTTCCGTCGCTGCTCAGGTTCACGTCATTGTCGTCGCTCGTGCGGGAAATAGGCCTCTCCATGGAGCCCAATGGTTCCTGCATGGGGTTGAGGGGGGTGGGGTCCGGGTCGCCTGAAACCGTGTTGCGGGTGTCGCTCCGCCTTGAGCCGGGGGACGTGGCCATGCGAGATCTCCTTCATGCCGGTTCGATTGGCTGCTCTGGGGCAAATCCGCAGACCCCGCTTTGGTTCCACGGGCGAAGAGCCGGAGGAACCGCGCCCCCCAGCCTGCATTCTCCTCCCGCAAGGAGAGCACGCATGGCAGCGAGAGCATATTGGAAGGGTTTTCTCCGGCTGTCGCTGGTGTCGGTGCCGGTCGAGGTGTTCAACGCGGAGGACAGGAAGTCCGAGATCAGCTTCCACCAGATCCACCGTCCCACCGGAAAGCGCTTGCACTACACCAAGACGGTGGAGGGTGTGGGCGAGGTCCCGGCCGAGGACATCGTGAGCGGCTACGAGATCGAGAAGGACGTGAACGTGCTCATGGAGCCGGACGAGATCGACGCCGTGAAGCTCGAGAGCAAGCGCATGATCAAGCTCACCCGGTTCGTGGCCCTGGAGGAGATCGACCCGCGCCACTTCGAGCAGCCCTATTACATGACGCCGGGCGATGAATATGCCGCCGAGGGCTATCTCGTGATCCGCGAGGCGCTGCGCAAGACGGGAACCATGGGGCTGGGCCAGCTCACCGTCGCGGGCCGCGAGCATCTCGTCGGCATCATGCCGCTGGAACAGGGGCTGATGCTGAACCGCCTGCGCTATGCCGACGAGGTGAAGCCCATCGCCAAATTCTTCTCCGACCTGCCGCGCATGAAGCTCGACCACGAAATGGTCGACCTTGCCACCGAGCTGATCGAGCGCAAGACCGGCCGCTTCCGGCCGGAAAGCTTCGAGGACCATTACGAGACCGAACTCCGCAAGCTCATCGCCCGGAAGGCCAAGGGCGAGCGCATCGTGGCGGAGCCGGTGCCCGAGCCCGCGCGCGGCAACGTCATCAACCTCATGGATGCGCTGCGCGACAGCCTGAAGCGCGGCGGCGGCGCAGAGGAGGAGCGCAAGCCCGCGCCACGCAAGACGGCCGCCAAGCGCAAGGCCTCACCCCGCAAGACGGCGGCGAAGCGCGGCAAGGGCAAGTGATGGCGAAGTCCGCCCCGAAGAAGCCTGCGAAAAAGCCCGGGAGGAAGCCCGCCTCCGTGGCGCTGCGCGACTATTCCGCCAAGCGCGACGTCTCGAAGACGGCGGAGCCCGCGCCCGGCCCCGGCGCCAAGCGGAAGTCGAAGCGCGCCTTCGTCGTCCAGAAGCACGCGGCACGGCGGCTCCACTTCGACCTCCGCCTCGAACTCGACGGGGTGCTGAAGAGCTGGGCCGTCACCCGCGGGCCCAGCATGCGGCCCGGCGTCAGGCGCCTCGCGGTCCAGACGGAGGACCACCCCATGGCCTACAAGGACTGGGAGGGTGTCATCCCGCAAGGCGAATATGGCGGCGGCACCATGATCGTGTGGGACCGCGGCACGTGGGGATCCGAGGGCGACCCGCGCCAGGGGCTGGAGGAAGGCAGGCTCACCTTCACCCTCGATGGCGAGAGGCTGAAGGGCGCATGGTCCCTGGTGCGCATGAAGGAGGAGGGCACGCGCCAGAACTGGCTCCTCATCAAGCGCAGCGACGAACATGCGCTGAAGGCGGGCTCGGCAGAGCCCGTGGACAAGGAAATGACGTCCGTGATCTCCGGACGCAGCAATGACGAGCTGGCGGGCCGCGGCACGCTGCGCGCCGACCACAAGGCGCGGTCGAAGAAGGCAAGTGCCGTGAAGCCCTCCGGCATCGCGAAGCTCGCGGGCGCGCGCAAGGCCATCCTGCCGCCCTTCGTGGAGCCCAGCCTCGCCGTGCTGGCGCCGCGCCCGCCCTCGGGCGAGGGCTGGCTGCACGAGATCAAGCATGACGGCTACCGCATCCAGGCGCGGCTCGACGGCGGCAAGGTGAAGCTCCTGACGCGCAAAGGCCTGGACTGGACGAAGCGCTTTCCCACCGTGACCGAGGCGGTGAAGGCGCTTCCCGCCAAGGCCGCGCTGATCGACGGCGAGATCGTGGTGCAGGACGAGAACGGCCACGCCACGTTCAGCGGGCTCCAGTCGGACCTCAAGGCGGGCCGGCATGAGCGCATGGTCTGTTACGCCTTCGACCTCCTCTATCTCGACGGCTCAGACCTGCGCGGCGCGGCGCTGTCCGAGCGCAAGCGGCTGCTAGCGGAACTGCTCGCCGCCGCAACGCCCGCCTTCGCGCTCCGCTACAACGATCATCTCGCGCAGGCGGGCGGTGACATCCTGGTGGAGGCCTGCCGCCTCGGGCTGGAAGGAATCGTCTCGAAGCAGGCGGCACTTCCTTACGTGTCGGGTCGGGGCGAGCACTGGATCAAGTCCAAATGCATGCTCAGACAGGAATTCGTGGTGGTGGGCTTCCTGCCCGCCAGCGATGCGAAGAACGCCGTGGGCTCCCTCGTGCTCGGCTATTACGAGAACGGGCAGCTCATGCATGCCGGCCGCGCCGGCACGGGCTATTCGACGGCCGAGGCCGCCTCGCTCTTCCAGCTGCTTTCGCCGCTTGCTGCGGCGAAGCCGAAGTTCGCCAACCCGGTCTCGCGGCTTGCCGTGCGTGACGTGGTCTGGGTGAGGCCGCAGGTTGTGGCCGAAATCGAGTATCGCGGCCGCACGGCGGATGGTCTCGTCCGCCAGGCCGCCTATGTGGGCTTGCGGGAGGACAAGCCCGCGGCCGAAGTGGTGCTCGAGCAGGAGCCGGGCTTCATCCCGCAGCATGATGCGCCCGCGCCGCGGCCCAAGGCGGCGGCCCGCTTCGACTTCAGCCACCCGGAGCGGGTGCTGTGGGCGGATGCGGGCATCACCAAGCAGGAACTGGGTGATTACTACGCCGCAATCGCACCATGGATCCTTCCCCACGTCGAGGGCCGCGTGCTGAGCCTGCTGCGCTGCCCCAGGGGCACGGCGGAGAAATGCTTCTTCGCCAAGCACGCCTGGATGGGCCTCGACAAGGCGATCGGCCTCGTCGACACGGGCGACGAGAAGCCGATGATGGCCGTCTCGGGGCTCGGCGGCATCCTGGCGCTGGTGCAGGCGAATGTGCTGGAAATCCACGTCTGGGGCTCGCGCGTGGACGACCTGGAGCGGCCCGACCGGCTGATCTTCGACCTTGACCCGGGCGAGGGCGTGTCCTGGGAGGACATCAAGCGGGCGGCGGTGGAGCTGCGCGAGCGGCTGACGAAATTCGGGCTGCGCTCCTTCCTCAAGACCTCGGGCGGCAAGGGCCTGCACGTGACCGTGCCGGTCACACCCTCGCTCGACTGGGACACCGCCAAGGCCTTCACCAGGGCGGTGGCCCAGCAGATGGCCGCCGACCAGCCGCGCCGCTACGTGGCCACCATGGCGAAGAGCCGCCGCGAGGGCCGCATCTTCATCGATTACCTGCGCAACGGGCGCGGCGCCACGGCGGTCGCACCCTATTCGACGCGCGCCCGCGCCGGGGCGCCCGTCGCCATGCCGGTCGGCTGGGGCGAGCTCGCGACACTTCCCGGTGCCGCTCATTTCACGCTCCGCGCCGCTCTCGACCGGCTCTCCAATCTAAAGGAAGATCCGTGGAAGGAGCTTCCGCGCCTTCGGCAGAAGCTCAGCCTCTGAGGCGCAAGAAGAAGGCCGGTGCGAATGCACCGGCCTTCGCCGTCATGCTGTGAGGCTTACTGCGCGGGCTGGCAGTCGGGGTCGGCCGCCGGGTCGCAGTCGGGCTTGGCCTTCTTGTCGCCCTTGGCCTTTTCCTTGCCGGTCGCCTTGCCTTCGGTGGCCTTCGGTTCGCCCACGGGCTCGGTGGTGCCCGTTGCATCGTCGGCGGGCTCATCAGCCGTGCCCTCCGCCTTGCTGGCGGGAGGCTTCTGCTGCTTGGTTTCCCCTTCGGCCTGTCCGGCGGGTGGCTGCTGCTGGTCCTCGCCCTTGGCCTGGCCTGCGGGCTGCTCCGCTTGTGCCGGCGGCTGTTCCGCCGCCGTTGCCGCTGGCGGGGTCTTGGCTGCCGGAGCATCGGTGCCGGTGGCGGTGCCCGTCGTCGTGCCGGTGGCGTCGGGCTCCGGCACGGGCTGGGTCCCTGCTGCCTCGCCCTGCTTGCCGCCGCGCTTCACCTTCTTCACCTCGGCGGCCTCGCGCACTTTTTTCGGCTTGGCTTCGGCATCCTGGGTGATCTCGCCCTGGAACACCGTCACCTGCTGCTCGGTGGCCTTCGCCTGGCGCGGGTCGTCGGTTTCCTTCACCTCGACGGTTTTCACCTCCTGGCCCGTGACCTGCTGCACCACGTTGACGTCGATCACGTTGTTGACGACGATGTTGTTCGTCACCTGCGGCGTGCCGGCGAATTCGGTGCGCTCGATCACGCGGCGGATCTCGGTCTCCTCCCTCACCACCACGACGTGGATGTCGGGTGCGAGGAATTCGCGTGCCGGAACGGCGACCCAGTAGAAGTCCGGAATGTCGCCCACGGTGACCGACACCGACACCTCGACGCCGCCGCCAGAGGGCGGAAGCGGAGCCCAGACGATGTAGTCGTTGCTGCGCCTCCAACTGACCCAGGCCGGCGCCCAGCGGGTGCCCGGCACCCAGTACCAGCCGATGTCCTCGGCATAGCCCCAGCGGCCATAATGGTAGGTGGCCCAGCCGAAGGGCTCCTCGGAGACCCATGTCCAGCCGTAGCGGTCCGTATAGACCCAGTGGCCCAGCGTGTAGGGGCGCCAGTCGCGGTCGACATCGGCCGGGATGAATACATAGGCCTCACGGTAGCGCACCCAGTCGCCATGCTGGGCGAGATCGTCGTAGAACACCGACAGGCTTATGTTGACGGCGGCCTCCGCCTGGGGCGCGAAGGGGAAGCCGAGCGGCGCTCCCGCGTCGCTCACGAGGGCGAGGGAGGCGATGGCGGTTCCGGCGAGAATGGTTCTGAGCTTCATGGCTGTCCTGCAAAGTTGGGAAAGTTGGGATTGTCCGTCGAGAGGGGGCAACGTCATCGTGGTGCGGCGGTTCCCGCAGCGATGGCGGTTGAACCGCCCGGCTGCTGCCGATCGGGAACATTCACGAGAAACCATGCGTTCGCGGAATGACAGTGACGAAGCGAGGAGTTGCGCATCATGCCGGGTCGAAAGCTGCCGCCGCTCTTGGTTGGCGGGTGCTACATGTGCCCGCCCCTGAGCAGTATCGATTTCACGCCGCCCGATCTGGAGCGGGAAGTGAGGGGAGAGACGACGGCCATGTTCCGCATCCGCCTCTCCAACGAGGTGAACCTGGAGATTCCCGTCAGGGCCTTCCAGCTGCAGATGCTCATGAGCAGCCTCATGCGGGCCTTCCCGCAGCAGGCGCTGGCCAATCTGCGCCTGTGCCAGGAGGAGGAGACCGCCGAGAGCGGCCCGGACCGCAGCCGCAGCGCCCGCAAGAGCTGAGCGGGTCCACGCCCGGGCGGTTTCCGCGCCGGAACTTTTCCCCTGGCCTCCGGTTTCCTCCGGAGCATTGACAAGGGAGACGCGCATGAACTCCGTGATCTATCTGGTTGGCCTCGTCGTCGTCGTGATCGCCGTTCTGTCCCTCCTCGGACTGAGCTGACGCTCCGCCCGGCGCGCAACGCGATGTCGCGAAGGCGGCGATGCCCCAGGGGCGTCGGCCGCTTCGTGGCTTTGCGTCAGAGCGGCCAGAACACCGGCACCAGGAGGAGCGCCACCGCATAGATCAGGAAGGTCAGCGGAAAGCCCACCTTCACGAAATCCATGAAACGGTATTTGCCCGGGCCATAGACCATCAGGCTCGAGGGCTCGAGCGGCGTCAGGTAGGAGCAGCTCGCCGCGATGGCGATCATCATGGCGAAGCTGCGCGGGTTGAGGCCGAGCTGCCGCGCCGTCTCGAAGGCGATGGGCACCACGACGATTGCCGCCGCCTGGTTCGACATCGGCTGCGTCAGGGCGACCGTCAGCCCGAAGAAGCAGGTGAGCAGCAGGAGCGGGCTTCCGCCCCCGACGAGGCCGATCAGCTGGGTCGCGAGAAAGCGGCCCGTGCCCGTGGCCTCCATCGCGGCCCCCAGGGAGAGCAGGGCGCCGATCAGGATCAGCACCTTCCACTCCACCCGGCGGTAGGCATCCTCGGGCGAGATGCAGCCCGTCAGCATCATCAGGAATGCGCCCCCCAATGCCGCGACCGGCATGCTCAGCACGTTGACGGTGATGGCCAGGAGCACTGCCGCGAAGATGGTGACGGCGAGCGCCGCATGCGAGGTCCGGAGCCGCTCCGTATCGACGCCGCCGAAGATGTTGAACAGGTTGCCGCGCTCGAGTTCCTTCACGTCCTCCGCCCGGCCCTGCAGCAGCAGCACGTCGCCCAGCCGCATGCGGATGCGGCTCAGCCGCCGCGGCATGCGGAAGCCGGCGCGGTTGAGGCCCAGCACTTTCAGCCCGTAGCGCTCGTAGAACTCCGCGCTGCGCAGCGTGTGGCCGATGAGCGGCGAGTCGGGCATCAGCACGCCCTCGACGATGGCCCTCTCTTCCTCTTCATCCCCGTCGTCCGCCAGGTGAACGTCCGCCTTCAGTTCCAGCCCGGTGATGTCCTTCACCTTCAAGAGGTCGCGGCGCCGTCCCTCGGCCACGATCACGTCCCCGGCCTCCAGCGTTGCCGTTGCCTTGCCGGTCACCGGCTTGTTGGCGCGCAAGAGGCGCACCACCTTGAAGCCGGTGTCCTTGCCGACGGGCGATTCCTCCAGCCTCATGCCGATGAGCGGCGAGCCCTCGGAGACGATGAGGTCCGCGGCATAGTCGCGGTTTCCCACCTCATCGCTGGGTGCTGCATCGCGCGCCCTGTCCGGCATCAGCTTCAGGCCCAGCGTCAGCATGTAGGCGATGCCGATTACCGCGATCGGTATGCCCGCGGGGGCGAGTTCGAACATGCCCATCGGGGCCTGGCCGGCCCGCACCATCAGTTCGCTGATCACGATGTTGGTGGAGGTGCTGATGAGCGTCACCGAACTCGTGAGGATCGAGGCGAAGGCCAGCGGCAGCAGCAGCCGCGACGGGCTGGTGCCGACCCGCGCCGCGATGCCCAGCACCACGGGAATGAAGAAGGCGGTGGCGGCGGTGTTGCTGATGAAGGCGGAGAGGAGCGAGACCGAGACCATCACCACGGCGATGAGCACGAATGGCCGGCCGCCCGCGCGCGTCAGGATCCATTGTCCCACCGTGTCGACGATGCCGGTGTGTGACAGCGCCGCCGTCATGATGAAGAAGCCGAGGATCATCACCACCTTGCCGCTGCCGAAGCCCGACAGGGCCTCTTCCGCAGGCAGCAGCCCCGTGACGATGACGGAGAGCAGCACGCCGAGCGCCACCACGTCCGCCGGGACGTGATCCCATGAAAACAGGATGACCGCCACGGCCAGTATGGCCAGGCAGATCATGATGTCCATCGTCATGCGGGGGAATTCTCCTTGGGGTGTCGGGGCGCACCGTCGGCCCTCGGCGAAAACGGCGGGACGCGAGGAGGGGTTCCGCTTGCACGGCGGGCGCCGGAACAATTCGACCGGCCTCAAGTTATTGGCGCACTGCATGACCCGCACAGCAAGACCGGAGGACGAGCCATGGCGACAGCGTCTCAGTTTCGCGCCCGCAGCCGCAGCAGACCCGAGATCGATCGTGAAGGCCCTGCCTTCCTCGACGATCTTCTCGCCATGGCGGGCAGCCTCGCCAACAGCCGCAAGGAATACGCCGCCGCACAGCTCGAGAGCCTTGCCGATTCGGTGCGCCAGTTCAGTGACGCGATGCCGGCCATTCCCACCATGCGCGCCTATGCGACCACCGCCGCGGACAGTCTGGAGGAACTCGCCAGCTACGTTGTCGAGAGCGATCTTGCCGACATGGTGGCGGATGCGCGCGAATTCACCCGCCGCCATCCGCTGGCCACCTTCGGCGGCAGCATCGCGGCGGGGCTCGTCATCACCCAGATCGTGCAATCGCGCGCGCAGTCGGTGCGTACGGCTGCGCGGTCCACCCCGGCCAGCCGCCGCTCACGCGCGCCGGCACGCCGCGGGCGCGGCGCGGAGCAGGCGCCGGATGCCAGCGAGCCGGACGACATCCAGTGAGGTTTTTTCCCCGGGCAGTGTCTCCCTCCCCCTATAACTGCCTGCACCTTGAAGGCCCCGCGGAAGCGGGGCCTCTTTTTCGGCGCGTGCAATTCGCGGCCGTTCGGCAATTTCCGGAACCAAGGGCAGTGTGCCGCGTTGCAATCGACAACAGTCACAACCCCACTGCGATGCTTGCCTTCGTTGCTTGGCCGGTGGCGGTGGGGAGGAACGGCCCGCAGATGCTCAAGCATGCAGATGAGATGCAGGAGTCCACGCGCCCCGAGATCAGACAGCTGCTGGAAAGGCTCTCCGCCGATGGCCGCGGCTGGGCGGAGTCAGAGCTCGCGCTCGCGCGTGCCGAACTGGGCGAGCTGAAGGGCCAGGCCATCAGGGCAGCGGTCTTCGCGGTGATCGGGGTTGCGGCGGTGTTCTGCGCGCTTGCGGCGTTTTCGCAGGCGGGCATCGCCTTCCTCACCCCCCATGTGGACAGTCCGGGCCTTGCGGCGCTCATCGTGGGCGCAGTGTTGCTCTTGCTGGTCGCCGTCTCCGTGATGTTGATCAGGAACGCCATTTCCTGGCGCACGGAGAGCATTTTCTTCAGGTGGTTCGGCGGGGGCTCCTCCGGCGATGCAGGATCATGACACGCGATTTCGACCAGGCGCTCGCTCTCGTCCGCACGCGCCGCGCGGCGCTTCGCAGCACGGCGGACGAGGTCCGCGCGCGGTTCAGCCCGGCGCAGCTCGTCGAGGATGCGTTGAGCCTCGCCGATCCGCACCTCACTTTCCTCGGGCGCCTCAGGGCGCGCGTCTGGAACAACAGGCTTCTCAGTCTTGCCGTCCTGGCAGGAGCAGGCTGGCTGGTCGGGGCTGCCCGCCACCCAGGTGGCGCAACGCTGCGGCCCAGCGATGCCGGCACCACACCACCCCGAGCAAACATGAAGGAGAACAATCATGACAGCGGACAAGAACATGGAGAGCACTGGTCAGGACCAGGAGCAGGGCGCAGCGAAGAGCGGCGGGCGCAAGACGTCGCAGCGCAAGCAGGCGGCGCGCGGCGCGGCCGCAAAGCGCAGCAGGCCGGCCGCGTCGCGCCGGTCCGCGGCGAGCCGCAAGGCCAGCGCCTCGGAAGCCGGAAGCAAGTCGCGCCGGAGCAGTAGTGCCGGCACCTCGGGCCGGAGCCGCAGCAGCAGCAGCGCCAGCAGCGGCACGGGCCGCGGCAGGAGCAGCCGCAAGTCGGGCAGCAGCGGTTCCAGCGGCATCGCCTCGCGCTTCCTGTCGCGCAGCCGCAAGGCGGCCGGATCGGCCCTTGGGTGGGCCGCCGAAGGCGCCAGCCGCGCCGTGCCGCTCGCCAGCCGCACCATGCCGGACCAGCGCATGGTCCAGCGCCTGGCGGACGAGCGCCCCTACATGCTGGGTGCGCTGGGATTGGGCATCGGCGCCATGATCGGCCTGATGCTGCCGAGCCCGCTTTCGATGCGCGGCATGTCGTCCTCGCGCAGCGGCGGACGAAGCCGGAGATAGGGCAGGACGCCTCGACGACTCCGGAGGACTGCATGATCCGCTCCGGCACCCGCCGGGGCGGATCATTTGCATGTCCGCATGCATGGTCCGGGGGGCGGCAGGCGCCGTAGTGCACTGGCATGTTTCCCCGGTCCGGTTGTCGGCACCCGGTGGTGCTGCTAACATGGAAGTGCAGAACGAATGGATCGGATGGTGATGGACAAACCCTCGGGCGGCAAGCATGAAGGCAAGGCGGATCCCGTGTCCGCCCGGATCCGTGCCCGGATCGAGAGCGCCAGCAGGCGTTACCATGCCAATGACAACATTTCGGCCTTCATCGAACCCGGTGAACTCGAGGCGCTGCTCGACGAGGTGGCGGGCAAGATGCAGGGCGTTCTCGAAAGCCTGGTGATCGACGTGCACAACGATCACAACACGCGCGACACGGCGCGGCGCGTGGCCAAGATGTACCTGAACGAGGTGTTCCGCGGCCGCTACGTGGGCCAGCCGCCGGTGACGGAATTCCCCAACGCGGAATATCTGAACGAGCTGATGATCGTGGGCCCCATCACGGTCAGGAGCGCCTGCAGCCACCACCTGTGCCCGATCATGGGCCGGCTGTGGATCGGCCTGCTCCCGAACGAGCATTCGAACCTCATCGGCCTCTCGAAATATGCCCGCCTCGCCGAGTGGATCATGTCGCGCCCGCAGATCCAGGAAGAGGCCATCGCCCAGGTGGCCGACCTGCTCATGGACAAGGTTGCGCCGGACGGTCTCGCGGTGGTCATGGAGGCCGATCACTTCTGCATGCACTGGCGCGGCGTGAAGGACACCGCCACCAAGATGATCAACAGCGTCATGCGCGGTGCCTTCCTCAAGAACGCATCGCTCCGCCGCGAATTCCTGTCTCTCGTCAACCTGAAGGACTGACCCCGCACATGATGGTCCGCTGTGTCTATGCAAGCCGCGCCGCGACGGCCCTCTCCGGCGCCACGGTGGAGGACATCCTCGAACGCTCGCGCGTCAACAACCCCGCCAACGGCATCACCGGCATTCTCTGCTACAGCGGAGACCTGTTCATCCAGGTGCTGGAGGGCGGGCGCGACGAGGTGTGCGAACTCTACAACGCCATCGTCCGTGACGGCCGCCATTCCAACGTGCGTCTGCTGATCTTCGAGGAAATCCGCGAGCGCAAGTTCTCGAACTGGACAATGGGCCACGTCGACCTCGCGAAGGTCAATCCGGGCCTCCTGCTGAAGTATCACGAAAAGGCGGCCCTCAACCCCTTCGCCACTTCGGGCACCGCCACCATGGCGCTGCTCGAGGAACTCGTGGCCACCGCCGCCGTGCACACCCGCGTGGCGTGAAGCCTGGCCGAGGCGTGGATCTCAGACCGCCTTCATCCATGAAAGACCGTCGAGCGTCTTGCCAGCGGGGCGGTATTCGCAGCCAACGTAGCCCTCGTATCCCAGCGCATCGAGATGGCGGAAGATGCGCGTGTCGTCCAGTTCCCCGGTGCCAGGCTCGTTGCGCTTCGGGACCGACGCCGTCTGCACGTGCCCGATCAGGGGCATCAGCGCCTCGAGGCTCTTCATCACGTCGCCGTGCAGCACCTGGCGGTGATAGATGTCGTACTGGAGCCTGAGGTTCGGAAGTGCCAGCCCGCGGATCAGGTCTGCCGCGAAGCCGAAATCATTCAGGAAATAGCCCGGCATGTCCCGGCCGTTGATCGGCTCGATCAGGATGTCGATGCCGCGCGGGGCCGCCGCCTCGCAGGCGTGGCGCAGGGCGTCCTCATAGCTCCGGCGCGCGGCGGGGTCGTTGCGGTCGCCATGGCCGCTCATCACGTGCAGCCGCTTCACGCCCGTCGCCTCGGCATAGGGCAGGGCCTTCTGCACGGAGGCGCGGAACTCCGCCTCGCGGCCCGGAATGGAGGCGATGCCGCGTTCGCCCGCGTCCCAGTCCCCCGGCGGCAGGTTGAACAGCGCCTGCGTGAGCCCGGACCGCGAAAGCCTTTCCGCCACGGCCTCCGGCGCATGGGCGTAAGGGAACAGGAACTCCACGGCTTTAAAGCCCGCGTCCGCCGCCGCGGCGAAGCGGTCGAGGAAGTCCCATTCGTTGAACATCATGGACAGGTTGGCGGCGAATTTCGGCATCTCGTCTCCCCACAGGCCTCTTCGGGCGCGTCGGGCAAGACTACAGCAAGCGGGGTCCGTTTGGGAACGGCTGCGGGAATGCGTGTGCGTCAGCCCGCCATGCCGGCGCAGGGCATGGGCTTGCCCCGCCCCGCGAAGGCGATGAGCAGCGCCTCCGCGAGATGTTCCGAGGAGAAGGGCTTGGCGATAACCTGGAGATGGACGAGCGATGGCGGAAGATCGATCGCATTGCCATAGCCCGTGAGGAACACAGCGGGAATGCCCCTGGCCTGCAGCAGTTCGGCGACGGCCACCGAATCGCCACGGCCCAGGTGGAAATCGAGGACCGCGAAGCGGATGTCTGCGGTCCGGGCGATCTCGATCGCCGCCTCCAGCGTGGAGGCGCCATGGACGCAGCGCAGGCCGAAGCCGCGCAAGGTCTCTTCGATGTCGAGGCGGATGATCGAATCATCCTCCACCACCAGGCACGCATCGAACAACTCGACGGGGGCCGAGCCGAGGGGATTGTCCATCAAGGTCTTCCATTACCTCTAAAGGTGGCCCGCTGGGTGTGGTCTGGAACAATCGCCCGGTGCGAGCGTTCCTTTTGTCGATATCCGGGAACATGCGTCCGATTCGCGGCTGAAAGGAGGAAGTATCGCCTCCAGCGCCGCCACCCGGTCCGGGTATTGAGAGATAACTCATCCCGGACGGTTTGTCTGTGCAGAAGTGAGCTTTCATGGCCTCCTATTACGAAAGTTCCACCCTCATCGACACGCTGCTGTCCGGAAACAATCTCCTGATGTCATTGCGCGGGCCCGACCTTGACCTGTTGAAGCCGCATCTGCGCGCGCTCCAGTCTCCGGCCAACAGCGTGCTCTATGATGCCGGCCAGAACGTGCAGACGGTCTATTTTCCCTGCCACCGCACGCTCGTGTCCTTTCTCGTCTCGACCGAGGACGGGGGCGCCGTCGAGGCGCTTCTCGTCGGCCGCGAGGGCGCGGTCGGCGGCATCGTCAGCCAGGGCAATCTTCCCGCCTTCGCCAAGATCGCCATCCAGACCGGTGGCGATCTTCTGTCCATACCGGTGAACGTGCTGGACGAGTGCAAGTCGAAGTCGCGCGCCATCGAACAGCTCTTCGCGCGCTATGCCGACTGCCTCGTCGCCCAGATGTTCCAGACCGCCGCCTGCAATGCCGCGCACAGCATCGAGCAGCGCACGGCCAAATGGATCGGCGCGGCGATCGAGCGGTCGGGCTCGCGCGAGGTGCCCCTCACCCAGGAGCGGCTCGCCGCCATGCTGGGCGTGGGGCGCAGCTACATCAGCCGCGTCATCGGCACCTTCAAGCGGGACGGTACGCTCGCGGTGCGCCGCGGCCACCTGGTGGTGCGTGACGAGCCGCGCCTGCGCAGCCGGTCCTGCAATTGCCACGAGGCGGTGAAGGCGCATTTCAACACCGTGCTCAAGGGCGTCTATCCCGAAGGCTGAGCTCTCCTCCTTCCATGGCAGAAACACAAAAAAACCCGGGCCGGCGAGGCCGGTCCGGGCTGGGCATCACGTATCGCGCGTTACGGATTGGCGGGTGCGGCCGGTGCAGGGGCCGGAGCCGGAGCCGGGGCAGTTTCTGTACCCGTAGCTGTGCCCGTACCGGTGCCGGTCGCTGGCGCGGGCTCGGTCGTGGTTGTGTTCGTGTCCGTCGTCGTCGTGGTGGTGCTCTCCGTGGCCGACGGTGCGGTGGTGGTGGCGTCCGGCGCGGGCTCGACCGGCGTGGTCGCCGCCGGCGGCTCGGTGGTCGTCACGCTGTTGGTGGTGGTGTTCGTGGTGTTCGCCACGTCCGTGCCGGCGCGGGTTCCGTAATACCAAAGAGCGGCAATCGCGGCGATGGCGATGATCACGCCGAGAATCCATCCCGTTGCCGATGAACCCGATCGCTGAGGCCTCTGATTATAGTTGTTCTCGATGTTATCTGCCATTTCAGTCTCCGATCGTTAACGCTGCACCTAGCTGCGTGCGACGGGTGCGAAACGTGCGGTGACCTGCGAAGTTCCCCCTGGAGTCAGTGGGAGTCAGGCGGCCGATGGTCGCGGAACCAGCATCTTCAGCGCGCCCGGCTCGCTGGTGATGGTCAGGGGCAGCCCCAGCAGGGCCAGTTCCCCGTCGATCGAGGACCAGATGTTGCGCCGCCTGCGCCCGAAGCGGCGGCGGCTGACCTGGAGCGTGACGCGCCTTGCGTGGTCCTCCGAAACATTGAGGTTGTCGCGCCAGCGGCCGCGCAGGAGGTCCAGCGCCAGGCGCAGGAAGGCCAGCCTGGACATCGGCCGCACGGCATAGATGCCGAGCAGCCCCTCGTCGAGCTGCGCCTGTTTCAGCCACGCCGAGTCCTCATAGATGTTGTTGCTGACGATGAGTGCGGGCGCCTTGATGTCCACCGGCCTGCCGTCGATCACCAGGCTGAGGCGTTGCGCCTGCGGCTTCAGAAGCACCGAGATCAGGGCGCGGAGGCCCGCCAGCATCTTGGTCAGCCGCGAGCTGTAGCCCAGCCTCTCGCGGATCCGCACCATGCGCGGCTGTATGCCGAAGGAGATGTGGTGCAGGAACAGGCGGTCTCCGACGCGCGCCGCATCCACCGGCTTGACGTCGGCGGTGCGCAGCTGGGCGAGTGCCTGTGCCAGGTCCGGCGACACGCCGCGCGCCTTCGCCATCAGGTTCATGGTGCCGAGCGGCAGGATGCCCATGGCGACGCCCGTGCCACTGAGGAGCCCAGCGACGCTCGCCACCGTGCCATCACCGCCGCCGACCACGATGCGGCCCACCTCGCCGCTCCCCGCAAGGCGCCTCACGGCCGCTTCCACCTCCGCGCCGGATACCAAATGCAGCTGGGGCGGGTCTTCTCCGGCGAATGCGTCTGCAATGAGGCTCCGCACGGCCTCTTCGCCCATGGTCCGCACGGTTCCGGACTGCCGGTTCACAAGAACCGCCATGCGGGTTGCGATTTCGTGGGGCGCGGCGGCGGGGGCATCGGGGATCTGGTTCATGCCGTCCATATCGTCACGGCGGGCGTCCCCTTCAACCGCCTCTCGGGAACCGGGCTCATGCTGGGGAGTTGCTGTCAGGTCAACCACCGGAGGGTCTGATGAAAGGCATCCTGCTCTGGCTGATCGGCATCCCCATTCCGATCATCATCCTGCTCTATCTCTTGTTCTGAAAGAAAAAAGACCGGAGAAGCTCCGGTCTTTCCATCTTGGTTCCTCAGGCGGCCTTCCGGGACCGCAAGTCGAAGAACAGCGCCTGCGCGATGAGCGCCTTCACCATTTCGGGCGAGAACGGCTTGGTGATGAGGAAGGCGGGCTCCGGCCGCTCGCCGGTCAGCAGGCGTTCCGGGAAGGCTGTGATGAAGATCACCGGCACGTCGAAGCTGCCGAGGATGTCGTTCACGGCGTCGATGCCGGAACTTCCGTCGGCGAGCTGGATGTCGGAGAGCACCAGCTGCGGCTTCTTCTCCTTCGCCAGCCGCACCGCCTCCTTGTGGGTGCGCGCGATGCCGACGGAGCGGTGGCCGAGCGAGGTGATGGTGTCCTCGATGTCCAGGGCGATCAGCGGCTCGTCCTCGATGATCAGGATGTCGCTGGCGATCATTTCGGAAATCTGCCGGTTGGCGTCCTCGAACAGCTTCTCCACTTCGGCGTCGCCGCGCTGCAGGATTTCGCTGATGTCGCGGCGGTCGAAGCCTTCCACCGCGGACAGCAGGAACACCTGGCGCGCCGGGCCCGGAATATGTGAAAGGCGCCCCTGTACGGTCGCCTCCCAGCTGGGTTGCGCGTTGTCGCTCTGGCCGTTGATGGGGATCGAACCCCACAGGCGGCAGAGCGTTTGGTAAAGAGCGATCTTGGGAGCGCTGGCGGATTTGAGGATGGACGGGTCGGCAATCAGGCTCTCGAGCACGGCTGCGACATAGGTATCGCCACTGGCCTGGGTGCCGGTCAATGCGCGCGCGAAGCGCCGGAGATAGGGCAGGTGAGGTGCAACAGTCGCGGATAGCGTCATTCAGTCAATGGCATGGCTCGACGCCACGACCCTCCCTTGGTGTTCGTCAGGACTGTGAAACGTTCTCAACGGACTTTGGTTCCATGCCTGGCAGATTTCATTGGAACAAACCGTCGTCTGGCGCATTCTGGAAGGCTGAACCGCCGCTGTGCCGGGGGTCGGACGGACGAACAGCAGGATCATGAACGACAAGACGGGCAAGAAAGCAAAGACCTCCGGTAATCAGCAGGTGGTCAAGGAAGCCGTGAGCAGCAAGCTCAAGGCCTATTACGATGATATAGCCAGGCAGGAAGTTCCGCAGCGTTTCCTCGATCTCTTGCGAGACCTCGACAAAGCCGGCGAGAAACCCGAGTGACGGAATTCAATTCAAGATTGAGCAGCGGGGCCAACATCCTCTCATGAACGATCGTGAGTTTCGTAACGATCTCATCTCCTTCATTCCGCCCTTGCGCGCCTTCGCGATCTCCCTCACCGGCAAGGTGGACCGGGCGGATGATCTCGTTCAGGAGACGCTCCTGAAGGCCTGGGCCAACCGCGAGAGCTTCGAGCCCGGCACCAAGCTCAAGGCCTGGCTCTTCACCATTCTCCGCAACGAGTTCTACACGGTGTTCCGCAAGCGCAAGCGCGAGGTGGAGGACGCGGACGGCATCATCGCCGCCAATGTCGGCGTCCACCCGGAACAGGACGGCCACATGGACCTGACGGACATGCAGCTGGCCCTCGGCCGCCTTCCGGTCGACCAGCGGGAAGCCCTGCTTCTGGTGAGCGCCAGCGACATGTCCTATGAGGAAGCCGCCGTGATCTGCGGCGTGGCGGTCGGCACCATCAAGAGCCGCGTCAACCGCGCCCGCGCCAGGCTGGCCGAACTGCTCCACCTGAAGGAGGCCTCCGAATTCGGCCCCGAACCGGAAGTGAAGGCGGCCCTGATGTCCAAGAGCGGCGTGGGCTGACGGTGCCTTCAAAAGCGGCAAGGCCCGGATCGCTCCGGGCCTTTTGCTTCGAACACGCGTCGTTGAACGGTCACATCGCCGTCGTCTTGTAGACGGTGGTGACGTTCTGCAATTCGACATGGCGCACCAGCTTGCTCTCCTCGCTCTGCCGCACCGTGTTCGCGGTGACCATGGCCATGAAGGGGAAAGCCGTGAACTGGCATACCGTCAGGATCAGTACGGCCAGGAAGCGCATGGATGAATTAACTCCTCGGTCGGTTGACATCATCGGATGCAATCCTGCATCGCTTGCATCCAAAACGGCCGAGGCGCCGGGCGGTTCCTGTTTTCCTTAAAGAATATTTATTTACTTCAAGGCGTTGCAATTGACAGTTCAGACGGGTTCTGAGCCTCCGCGGCGGGCTCCGGCGCGGATGTGCCGGCGGGCAGCAGCGCCAGCGCATGCTCCGGGTTGATCATGGAGCGCGCGCCCTCGCTGTCCGTCCAGGCCAGGCCGATGATCTTGGCCCCTGGCAGCCGCCCGGCGATGCGCCGTTCCAGATAAGCATATTTCGCGGCCGACGGCGCCTTGAGGTAACACAGGCAGACGATGCTCGCGCCCTCGGCTGCGGCGTCCGGGAATTTTCCGGGCTGCACCGCATCCTGGGGCAGCAGCCGGTGCGGCATGCGCTTGAGCCGCAGCAGCGCGGAAACCGACAGCGCTGCTGCGAAATTGAGGTAGCCATGCGCCGCCACGACCAGCACGCTGGCGGCCGCATCCTCCGCGGGCGAGGTCTCGGGCCACACGTCCTCGAGCAGCTCCGAATAGGCGGTGACGACGCCCACCTCCCGCTCCGGCGTCAGCACCTTCCTGTCCTTGTCGTTCTGGGCCAGCAACAGGCCGGGGATGACCACCTCGATCAGGTATTTGTCCAGCTCGCCCCGCTCGTCATACTTCTCCGCGTGTTCCGCCGCCTCGACGGGGTCGTTCGCCAGCATGCGCTGGTAGAAGGCGTGGTCCGGCGTCAGCACGGGTGCGGAGCCCAGCATCACCTCAAGGAACTGCAGCGCCTCGATGTGCCGCCCGATGACCAGCAGCACGATGGTGATGGGGGTGGACAGCACCAGCCCGACGGGCCCCCAGATCGCCGTCCAGAAGGCGGCGGCGGCCACCACCGCCACGGGGGAAAGCCCGGTGCTCTTGCCGAAGAACAAGGGCTCCAGCACATGGCCCACCAGGGTCTCCGTCGCCACCACGATGCCGAGGGTGAGCAGCGCCAGCGTCCAGCCATCGCCCACCGCCGCGGCGATGATGATGGGGAAGACGGAGGCCAGCAGCGTGCCCACATAGGGCACGAAGCGTAAGACCGCCGTCAGGATGCCCCAGAGAAGTGCCCCCGGAATCCCGATGAGGAACAGGGCCGTGCCGATGAAGGCGCCCGTGGTGCTGTTGATCAGCAGCTGCGTGGCGAACAGGCGGCTCAGCCTCCGCCCCGCCTCGTCGATGGCCGTTGTCGTGCGGTGGATGTCGCCCGTGCCGGCGAGCCGGATCAGCCGGTTCCGCAGGTCCTCCCGGTAGATCAGGATGAAGGTCAGCATCAGCACCACGATGCCGAGCTGCGTCATCGGGTGGATGAGCAGGCCGAGGATGCCCACGATCGAATCGAGGGGGCCGGCCTTTTCCTGCACCTCCACCGGCACGGGCTCGATCACGGGCAATTGCCGGGCGGGCTGCTCCGGCTTCTCCAGTTCACGCCGCAGATTCTCCAGCACGCCCGCGGCGCGCTCCAGCGTGCCGCCGCCGCTCGTCATGGATTTCAGGTTCTGGGCCTTCTCCCGCAGGCTCGACTGGTAGGAGGGCAGGTCGGCCGCAAGGTTGGTGAGCGTCGAGGCCACCAGCGCCGCGGCCACCGCCGCGATGATGCCCACCATGAGCACCGTGACGATCACCGCCGGCACCTTCGGCAGACGCAGCCGCTGCAACCCCGTGACCACCGGCGCCAGCAGGATCGCCAGCAGGACCGCCAGAGCCACGGGGATCAGGATCTCGCTTCCGAAATACAGGATCGTGCAGATGGCGAGAAATGCGATGAGGCCGTTTACAAGTGCCTGCCCCGGCGCAGGGCCCAGGCTGTGCTCCCGGTAGACAGCGGCAGGCAATGGCCGCATGGAATGTGTCCTCGCTTTTGGGTGGGCCCGGGGGCAGTGGGGGTTCGGGCCCTGCACAAACGTGCGGGCCGCAACCGAGGTTCCCGCGCCGCCCCTGCCTGTTGCGCTTGAGCCCGCACGCCCTCCCGCCTATGAATCAGACGCATGACCAAGCCGTGCATCATCACCGTCGCCATCACCGGGTCCGTTCCGCGCAAGGAGCATAATCCCGCCGTTCCCATCACCATCGCCGAACAGGTGGACTCGACCCAGGCCGCCTTCGAGGCCGGCGCCACCATCGCCCATGTGCATGTGCGCAACGACGACCAGACGCCGACCTCCGATCCGGAGCGCTTCGCGAGGTTGCTGGAAGGCCTGCGCAAGCATTGCCCCGGCATGATCGTGCAGTTCTCGACCGGCGGGCGTTCCGGCAAGGGTTCGGAGCGCGGCGGCATGCTGCACCTGGGCTGCGACATGGCCTCGCTCTCCACCGGCTCCTGCAACTTCCCCACCATCATCTACGAGAACCACCCGGACCTGATCCGCGAGCTGGCGAGCAAGATGCTGGATCACAACGTCAAGCCCGAGATCGAGGTCTTCGACCTCTCGATGCTCTACCAGGCGCTCCGCCTGGCGGACGAGGGGCTGCTCAAGAAGCCGCTCCACGTGCAGTTCGTCATGGGGGTGAAGAACGCCATGCCCGTGATCCGCCAGGCCTTCGACTTCATGGTGGACGAGGTGACGCGCCTTTCGCCTGAATCCACCTGGGTCGCGGCCGGCATCGGCCGGCACCAGCTGGAGGTGAACCGCTGGTGCCTCGAACGCGGCGGCCACTGCCGCACCGGCCTCGAGGACAACATCCGCTGGGACGAGACGCGGCTGGCGGCGTCGAATGCCGAACTCGTGAAGCGCGTGGCCGGGCTCTGCGCGGAATATGGCCGCCATCCGGCGAGTGCCGCGGAGGCAAAGTCCATCCTCGGCCTTCCCCCGGCATGACCGGCCCTTCGTCCTCTCCCGCTCAAGAGCGGGAGGAGACAGGAAGCCCGGATGCGAAGAGATGCGTCCCCCTATCCTTTGGGTCCGTATAGCCCGCTCGAGCGCTGCAGGTGCTTCACCATTGCGGCTTCCGCGGCATCGGCGTCGCGCCGTGCGAGGGCGTCCACGATCTCGCTGTGTTCGGCGAGCGTGTGGGTCTCCTTGCCGCTCCAGATCAGCAGTTCCGTGTGATAGGCCTTGAGCCAGCCGAGCATCGCCTCGCTCACGGAGACGAAGATGGGGTTTCCGGAAATGGCGGCGATCTGGGTGTGGAAGCGCATGTCGGCGCCCATGAACTCCGGCGCCTTGCCCAGCAGGGCCCGCTGTTCCGCCACCGTGGCGCGCAGGCGGGCGATGTCCTCCGCCGTGGCTCTGGCGGCGGCCTCGCGCACCATGCCGCGCTCGAAGAACAGCCGCGCGCTCTTCAGGTGTTCGAGCGAGTCGGAGGAGCGCGAGAGCATGATCTGCGCCGACTGGTCGACCTGGCGGATGATCGACTGCGCGGTCAGTTCCTGGACCCGCGCCCGCTCGCCGTGGCTGATGGAGACGAGCCCCATGTTGGCGAGCGACTGCATCGCCTCGCGGATGGCGGGGCGGCCCACGCCGAACCGCTCCATCAGCTCCCGCTCCGATGGCATCGCGTCGCCGGGTTTCAGGTTGCCCTCCGAGATAAGCCGGAGAAGCCGGTCCTGCACCTCGTCGGAAAGTTTGCGGCGGATGATACGCTCGGTTTGCATCGTCTTCGGTTTGGCTGCTAGGTTGCGCTCAGTTCATGTCATCATACCAGCAAACCAGCAATGCGCAATCCGTCGCCCTCCATGATCCGTCTCACCTATCTCATTGAAACGGAAGGAAGTCCCGAACAGCTTGCGGCCAAGATCGCAAGCGACCAGTCCACGGGCACCTTCGTCGCCGTTCCCGGCGAAACGGAGGAGCTGAAGGCCCGCGTCGCCGCGCGCGTGGTGGATGTGAGGCCCTTGCCCTCCTCGCAGACGCCTTCCTTTCCGTCAAGTGCTGCGGGCCCGTTCCACCGGGCGGAGGCCGACATCGACTTCCCCTTCGACGCGATCGGAACCGACCTCGCGGCCCTGATGACCATCACCATGGGCGGCGTCTGGTCGATCCGCGGCTTCACTGGCATCCGCGTCACGGCCATGAAGCTGCCGCAGGAGTTCCGCGGCGCGCATCCCGGCCCTCAGTTCGGCATCGCGGGCAGCCGCAGGCTGACGGGGGTGGAGGGCCGCCCCATCATCGGCACCATCGTCAAGCCCGCCCTGGGCCTCAGGCCGCAGGAGACGGCGGACCTGGTGAAGGAACTGATCGAAGCGGGCGCCGACTTCATCAAGGACGACGAGAAGCTCGCCAGCCCCTCCTATTCGCCCTTGCCCGAGCGCGTGAAGGCGATCATGCCGCTGATCCTCGATCACGAGCAGAAGACGGGCCGGAAGGTGATGTATGCCTTCGGCATCAGCCACGCCGACCCGGACGAGATGATGCGCAACCATGACCTCGTGCTGAAGGCGGGCGGCAATTGCGCCGTGATCAACATCAACTCGATCGGCTTCGGGGGCATGGCCTTCCTGAGGAAGCGCTCCGGCCTCGTGCTGCACGCCCACCGCAACGGCTGGGACCTGCTGACGCGCCACCCCGGCTTGGGGCTGGATTTCTCCGTCTACCAGCAATACTGGCGGCTCCTCGGCGTGGACCAGTTCCAGATCAACGGCATCCGCGTCAAATACTGGGAGCCGGACGACAGCTTCGTCGCCTCCTTCAGGGCGCTGAAGGAGCCGCTGTTCTCACCTGATGACTGCCCGCTTCCCGTCGCGGGCTCCGGCCAGTGGGGCGGCCAGGCGCCGGACACCTATGAGCGCACGGGAAAGACGCAGGACCTGCTCTATCTCTGCGGCGGCGGCATCGTCAGCCACCCGTCGGGCCCCGCCGCCGGTGTCCGCGCGGTGAAGCAGGCCTGGGAGGCGGCGGTGGCGGGCGTGCCCCTCGAAGCCTATGCCAGGGAGCATCCGGAACTCGCCCAGTCGCTTGCCTTCTTCGGTGACGGGAAGGCCGCCTGATGCTGCTCTCCTATTACGGCGACGATTTCACCGGCTCGACGGATGTCATGGAGTCGCTGGCGCTGCACGGCGTCAGCACCGTGCTCTTCACCCGCATCCCCACGGCGGCGGAGCAGGCGCGCTTTGCCGGGTGCGATGCGGTGGGGATCGCGGGCACCAGCCGCAGCCAGACGCCGCAATGGATGGACGAGAACCTGCCGCGGTATTTCGCATGGCTGAAGCAGCTCGGCGCGCGCTTCTGCCATTACAAGGTCTGCTCCACCTTCGACTCCGCCCCGCATGTCGGCAACATCGGGCGTGCCATCGCGATCGGGCGGAAGGTCTTCGACCAGCAGGTGACGCCGCTCGTCGTCGGGGCACCCCAGCTCAGGCGCTACACCGCCTTCGGCCATCTCTTCGCGGGCTATCAGGGTCAGGCCTACCGCATCGACCGCCACCCGGTGATGAGCCGCCACCCCGTGACCCCGATGGACGAGGCCGATCTCCGCATCCACCTCGCGCGGCAGACGGCACTTCCCGTCGATCTCGTGCCCTTCACCGCGCTGAACGATCAGGCGGTGGACCAGACCATTGGCGCGGCGACGGGCATCGTCTTCTTCGACGTCATCGACATGGCCACGCAGATCGAGGTGGGCCGCCAGCTGCTCCGCCTTTCCGGGCGATTGGGTCCCTTCGTCGCCGGGTCCTCGGGGGTGAACTATGCGCTGGTGAAGGCGCTCGCCGCCGCGGGCGACATTCCCGCTAAGGCCAGCTTCCCGCCGCTTCCCAAGGTGGAGCGCATCATCGCCGTCTCGGGCAGCTGCTCGCCCACCACCGCGCGGCAGATCCGCCATGCGCTGGCGCAGGGCTTCTCGGGCCTCCATGCCGATCCGCTGCAGCTCGCAACGGACACGGAGCGCGCCGTGGCCCGCTTGAGCGCCGGGGCGCTGAAGCTGATGGGGGAGGGGCGGAGTGTGCTCGTCTACACCGCGCTCGATCCCGAAACGGACCGCGGCAACGCGCTGGACCAGGTTCCCGGCGGCCGCCATCGTGTGGGCCAGGCGCTGGGCCGCATCGCGCGCGCCTGCATCGCAGGGCAGGGCCTCCGCCGCGCCATCCTGGCGGGCGGCGACACGTCGAGCCATGCGCTGGGCGAACTGGACGTCTTCGCGCTCACCACGCGCTTTCCGCTGGCGGCCACGCCCGGCTCGCCGCTCTGCACCGCCGCGAGTGCCGACCCCAAGCTGGACGGCCTCGAAATCGCGATGAAGGGCGGGCAGGTCGGCGGCGATGATTACTTCGTTGCGCTGCGCGACGGTGCCGCTGCATAGTTTCCGGAAAAGACGAGGGAGGATCACCGTGCCGCGCTTCGAACGAAAAGCCTTGATGGAAAAGTTCCAGGACATGAAGCGCCGCCGCATTCCCATCGTGGGCGGGGGTGCAGGCACGGGCCTATCCGCCAAATGCGAGGAGGAGGGCGGCATCGACCTCATCGTGATCTACAATTCCGGCCGCTACCGCATGGCGGGGCGCGGCTCGCTCTCGGGCGTGCTGGCCTATGGCAATGCCAACGAGATCGTCATGGACATGGCGCGCGAGGTGCTTCCCGTGACCAAGCGGACGCCGGTGCTCGCCGGCGTCAACGGCACGGACCCCTTCTGCATTTTCGATCATTTCCTGGATGAGCTGAAGGCCGTCGGCTTCTCCGGCATCCAGAACTTCCCCACCGTGGGCCTCATCGACGGCGTGTTCCGCGCCAATCTCGAGGAGACCGGCATGTCCTATGGCCTCGAGGTGGATCTGATCCGTCTCGCCCATTCGAAAGACATGCTCACCACGCCTTACGTGTTCAACGCGGGCGAGGCGGAGGCGATGGCCAAGGCGGGCGCGGACATCATCGTCTGCCACCTGGGGCTCACCACCGGCGGCTCGATCGGCTCGCGCACCGCGCTGAAGCTCGAGGACTGCCCGGCACTGGTCGATGAATGGGCGGAGGCGGCGCTGAAGGTGAACAAGGACGCCATCATCATCGTCCACGGCGGCCCCGTCTCCATGCCGGCCGATGCGCAATACATCCTGACCAACACGAAGAACTGCCACGGCTTCTATGGCGCCTCCTCCATGGAGCGGTTGCCCACGGAACTGGCGCTGGTGGAGCAGACGAAGGCTTTCAAGGCCCTGTCCTTCGGCTGAGGGCTGCCTCAGCAATTCCTCAGTCGAAGTGAAGGCCCGGCGCGTCAGCCGTGCGCCTTCACCGCCAGCCGGTGCATGTGCAGCAGCGGTTCCGTGTAGCCGTTGGGCTGCGTGGCCCCCTTGAAGACCAGGTCGCACGCGGCCTCGAAGGCGATTGAGCCTTCGAAATCCGCCGCCATGGGACGATAGGCGGGGTCGCCCGCGTTCTGGCGGTCCACCACGGCGGCCATGCGCTTCATCGTCTCCCTCACCTGTGCCTCGCTCACCACGCCGTGGCGCAGCCAGTTGGCGATGTGCTGGGAGGAGATCCTGAGCGTGGCGCGGTCTTCCATCAGCCCCACATTGTCGATGTCCGGCACCTTGGAGCAGCCGATGCCCTGATCGATCCAGCGCACCACATAGCCGAGGATGCCCTGCGCATTGTTGTCGAGTTCCTTCTGGATGTCCTCCGCCGACCAGTTGGGCCGTACGGCCACGGGAACGGAGAGGATGTCGTCCAGCTTCGCGCGGGGCCGTGACTTCAGCTTCTCCTGCACCGCCTTCACATTCACCTTGTGGTAATGCGTGGCGTGCAGCGTCGCGGCGGTGGGAGACGGCACCCAGGCCGTGTTGGCGCCCGCCTGCGGGTGCCCCAGTTTCATCGACAGCATGATGGCCATGTGATCGGGAATCGCCCACATGCCCTTGCCGATCTGGGCATGGCCGGGCAGGCCGCAGAGCAGGCCGATGTCGACGTTCCAGTCTTCATAGGCCTTGATCCAGGCGGCCTGCTTCATGTCGCCCTTGCGGATCATCGGGCCCGCTTCCATCGAGCTGTGGATCTCGTCGCCCGTGCGGTCGAGGAAGCCGGTGTTGATGAAGACGATGCGCTCCTTCGCCTGGCGGATGCATTCCTTGAGGTTGATCGTCGTGCGCCGCTCCTCGTCCATGATGCCGATCTTCATGGTGTGGGCAGCAAGCCCCAGCGCCTGCTCGACGCGGGAGAAGAGCTCCACCGCGAAGGCCACTTCGTCTGGCCCGTGCATCTTCGGCTTCACGACATAGAGCGAGCCCGCGCGGGAGTTCATGCGCTTGCCGCGGATGTCGTGGATGGCGATGAGCGCCGTCATCATCGCATCCATGATGCCTTCCGGAACCTCGCGGCCGCCGGCGTCGAGGACCGCAGGGTTGGTCATCAGGTGGCCCACGTTGCGCACCAGCATGAGCGAGCGGCCGGGCAGCGTCAGGCTGCCGCCGCCGGGCGCCTCATAGCCGCGGTCCGGGTTGAGGCGGCGGGTGAAACTCTTCCCGTTCTTCTCGATCTCCTCGGCAAGGTCGCCCTTCATCAGGCCCAGCCAGTTGCGGTAGACGGTGACCTTGTCCGCCGCATCCACCGCGGCGACCGAGTCCTCGCAGTCCATGATGGTGGTCAGCGCCGATTCGACCACCACGTCGGCGATCCCCGCCCGGTCGCCCTTCCCGATGAGGTGCGCGCGGTCGAACACGATCTCGACATGAATCCCGTTATTGGCGAGCAGCACGGCGGAGGGGGCGTCCTTCCCACCCCGCCAGCCCTTGAACTGCGAAGGCTCCTTCAGCCCGCCGAGGTCGGTCGTGAGCGTCTCGCCCTCGATGACCACGCGGGAGACGTCGGTCCATTTGCCCTTGGCGAGCGGCGCGGACTGGTCGAGGAAGTTCCGCGCCCAGGCGATCACCCTGGCGCCGCGCACCGGGTTGTAGGCCTTGCCCTTCTCCGCCCCGTCCTGTTCCGGAATGGCGTCGGTGCCATAGAGCGCGTCATAGAGGGAGCCCCAGCGGGCGTTTGCGGCGTTCAGCGCATAGCGTGCGTTCATCACCGGAACGACCAGCTGCGGGCCGGCGACGGCCGCGATTTCGGGGTCGACGTTCCCGGTGGTGACCGTGAAGTCCGGGCCTTCGGGCACGAGATAGCCGATCTCCGTCAGGAAGGCCTTGTAGGCCGCCATGTCGGTGGGCGCGCCGTGGGCGCGGTACCAGTCGTCCAGCTGCGCCTGCAGCTCGTCGCGGCGGGCGAGCAGGGCGCGGTTCTTCGGGCCGAGGTCGTTCACGATCGCGGCGAAGCGTTTCCAGAACTCGATCTCGGTCAGCCCGGTGCCGGGCAAGGCCTCCTCGGCCACGAAGGTGAAGAGTTCGCCCGCAACCCGCAGGCCCGCGATTTCGATCCGGTTCGTCACGTGTCAAGCCCCCCATTCGGCAAGTTCGGGGGGAGGGTCTTAGACCATCACGGCTTTTTCAGCCAGCCCATGTTGGGGTAGGGGATCGGCTCCTTGGGTTTCAGCAGGAAGCGGGCGAAGATCTCGCCATAGCCCTTCATCAGGTAGCCGTTGTTGCGGGCGATGAGTTGCTCCCGCTCGGCGCGGTAGAAGGCTGGGATCCTGTACCAGGCCAGCGCCGGCTTCGTGTGGTGGGCCACGTGAAGGTTATTGTTCAGGAACAGCAGCGACCAGAAGGGCGAGGCCTCGACGATGATGGTGCGGTGCTCCACCTCCTCCGCCGCCTGGTGCTCGCAGTAGGAGCGCACGAGGGCCAGCGAGATGCCGGGATAGGCGATGAGGAGATAATACTGCCAGAAGGCCATGCCGCAGACGGAGGTGACATACCAGACGGTCACCGCTCCCGCCGGCACGAACCAGGCCCAGCACCGGAGCTTCTTCCTGTCCCCCCGGGCCATGTCGCGGAACTCGGAGGACCAGAAGCGGACGATCGACACGGCGGGCCCGATCATCATCCGGCCGAGGAGGGTGTGGTTGAACTGGTAGAGCGCGCGGCGGACGCCGCGGACCTCCGCCCAGTGCTCGGGGAGCAGGTAATAGGATTCGGGGTCGAGGCGCGGGTCGGTGAGGTGCGCGTCATTGTGGTGCTGCAGATGCGTCTGCTTGTAGCGCAGGTAGGGCAGCCACAGGGTGGGCGTCACGAAGACCATCGCCTCGTTGAGCAGGCGGTTTCCCGTCGGGTGCCCGTGCAGCACCTCGTGCTGGAGGGAGGCGTGGAGTGCCGCGCAATAGGCGCCCACGAACAGGATCACCCACCACGGCAGGCTGGCGTGGAACCAGACGAGAAGGCCCAGCACGATGTAGACGGCGGCGATCAGCGCCACCGTCGGCCATTCGACTTCGCGGGAGAGTTCCTTCGGCATTGTTCGAGATGTTTGTCCGAAGCCGATAGCTACGGGAAAAGCATCGCTCGATCAAGCAGCTGTCATGACGCGCGGGCGTGACCCGCGCATCCTCTTGGCCGGCACCCGAAAAGGATCGCCCGGTCAGGCCGGGCGATGATGAGGCTGATGTGGAGGGCGTCCGCTCACGCCCCCGCGATCATTTCCGCCTTCTTCACCAGCACTTCCGCCTGGCGGATCGAGGCATAGTCGATGAGGCGGCCGTCGAGGGAGACGGCGCCCTTGCCCTGCGCTTCCGCTTCCTTCATCGCCGCGATGATGCGGCGGGCCTTGGTCACGTCGGCTTCCGAGGGGCTCATCACCTCATTGGCCAGCGCGATCTGGGAGGGGTGGATCGCCCATTTGCCCTCGCAGCCGAGCACGGCGGCGCGCAGGGCCTGGGCGCGGAAGCCGTCCGCGTCGGAGAAGTTGCCGAAGGGGCCGTCGACCGGGCGCAGGCCATTGGCGCGCGCCGCCACCACCATGCGGGAAATCGCATAGTGCCACATGTCGCCCCAGTGGGTGGCGCGGGAGCCGTCCTCGAGCGCGTCCGTCAGCACGGCATAGTCGGGGTGCGGGCCGCCGATGCCCGTGGTGCGGGCCTTGGTGGAGGCGGCATAGTCCGCGACGCCGAAATGCAGCGACTCGTTGCGGCGGGAGGCGGCGGCGATCTCGTGGATGTTCTGCATGCCGAGTGCCGTCTCGATGATGAGTTCGAAGCCCACCCGCTTCTTGCGGCCCTTCGCCGCCTCGACCTGGGTCACCAGCATGTCGACCGCATAGACGTCGGCGGCCGTGCCGACCTTGGGGATCATGATCAGGTCCAGCCGGTCCGAGCAGTTCTCAAGCACGTCGACGACGTCCCGGTACATGTAATGGGTGTCGAGCCCGTTGATCCTGACCGAGAGCTGCTTGTTGCCCCAGTCGATGTCGCCCACGGCCTCGATGATGTTCTTGCGGGCCTGTTCCTTGTCGTCGGGGGCAACCGCGTCCTCGAGGTCGAGGAAGATCACGTCGGCCGCGGATTTCGCCGCCTTCTCGAACAGCTTGGGCTGGCTGCCGGGCACCGCCAGTTCGCTGCGGTTCAGCCGGGCGGGGGCCTGTTCGACGATCTTGAAGCTCATGAGGTCACAAGTCCTTGTTCTGCGTGGTCTGCCGGGGTCTTAGCCCCGGCGGGAGAGGTCATGCAATTGTCCCAAAGGCGGCCCCGCGAAGCGCGGTCTTGATTCCGCAAAGCCCTTGGGGCAAGCCGGATGAACGCAGCCCCTTTCTTCCGAGGTTCCCATGCCCCAATACCGTTCCCGCACCACAACCCATGGCCGCAACATGGCCGGCGCCCGCGGCCTGTGGCGCGCCACCGGCATGAAGGACGAGGATTTCGGCAAGCCGATCATCGCCATCGTCAACTCCTTCACCCAGTTCGTGCCCGGCCATGTGCACCTGAAGGACCTGGGCCAGCTTGTGGCACGCGAGGTCGAGAAGGCCGGCGGTGTCGCCAAGGAGTTCAACACCATCGCGGTCGATGACGGCATCGCCATGGGTCATGACGGCATGCTCTATTCGCTGCCCTCGCGCGAGATCATCGCGGACTCGGTCGAATACATGGTGAACGCGCATTGCGCGGACGCGATGGTCTGCATCTCCAACTGTGACAAGATCACGCCCGGCATGCTGATGGCCGCACTGCGCCTCAACATCCCCTGCGTCTTCGTCTCCGGCGGCCCGATGGAGGCGGGCAAGGTGGTGCTCTCCGGCGTCACCAAGGCCCTCGACCTGGTCGACGCGATGGTCGCGGCGGCGGATGACAATGTCTCGGATGCCGACGTCAAGGCCATCGAGAAGGCGGCCTGCCCCACCTGCGGCTCCTGCTCCGGCATGTTCACCGCAAATTCGATGAACTGCCTCACCGAGGCGCTGGGCCTGTCGCTGCCCGGCAATGGCTCGACGCTCGCCACCCATTCGGACCGGAAGCGGCTGTTCGTGGAGGCCGGCCACCTCGTGGTCGATCTCGCGCGGCGCTATTACGAGCAGGATGACGACTCCGTCCTGCCCCGCAAGGTGGCCAGCTTCGGCGCCTTCGAGAACGCCATGACGCTGGACATCGCCATGGGCGGCTCCACCAACACGGTGCTTCACATCCTCGCCGCCGCGCATGAGGCCGAGATCGACTTCACCATGAAGGACATCGACCGACTGTCGCGCCGCGTGCCCGTGCTCTCCAAGGTGGCGCCCGCCAAGTCGGACGTGCACATGGAAGACGTTCACCGCGCCGGCGGCATCATGGCGATCCTGGGCGAGCTTGACCGGGGCGGCCTCCTCAACCGCGACCTGCCCACCGTCCACGCCCGCACGCTGGGCGAGGCGCTGGACCGCTGGGACATCGCCCGCACCAACTCCGAATCCGTGCGCGAATTCTTCCGCGCCGCACCGGGCGGCGTGCCGACGCAAGTGGCCTTCAGCCAGTCGAGCCGCTGGGACGAACTGGATCTGGACCGCAAGACGGGCGTCATCCGCGACGTGCAGCACCCCTTCTCGAAGGACGGCGGCCTCGCCGTGCTCTACGGCAACCTCGCGGAGGACGGCTGCATCGTGAAGACGGCGGGCGTCGACGAGTCGATCCTGAAATTCACCGGCAAGGCCAAGGTGTTCGAGAGCCAGGATTCGGCCGTGCATGGCATCCTGAACCGGGGCGTGGAGGCGGGCGACGTGGTGGTGATCCGCTATGAAGGCCCGCGCGGCGGCCCGGGCATGCAGGAAATGCTGTATCCGACGAGCTACCTGAAGTCGAAGGGGCTGGGCAAGGCCTGCGCCCTCATCACCGATGGCCGCTTCTCGGGCGGCACCTCGGGCCTGTCCATCGGCCATGTCTCGCCGGAAGCGGCGGAAGGCGGCCTCATCGCGCTGGTCGAGGAGGGCGACACGATCGAGATCGACATCCCGAACCGGTCGATCCGCCTCGCCGTTCCGGATGAGGAGATCGCCCGCCGCCGCGCCGCGATGACCGCCAGGGGCGACAAGGCTTGGAAGCCCACCGAGCAGCGCAAGCGCAAGGTGACCACCGCGCTCAAGGCCTATGCCGCGCTCACCACCTCCGCCGCCAAGGGCGCCGTGCGGGTGGTCGACTGAGGAGACGGACACGATGACGCTTCCTGCGACGCTCCTCGATGGCTATGCCAGCTTCCGCTCCCGCCGCTACACGGCCGAGGCGGAGCGCTACCGCCGGCTCGGCGAGGGCTCGCAGAAGCCCAGGGTGATGATCATCGCCTGCTGCGACTCGCGCGCCGCCCCTGAGACGATCTTCGATGCGGGCCCGGGCGAGATGTTCGTGGTCCGCAACGTCGCCAACCTCGTGCCGCCCTACACGCCGGACGGCAGCCACCATTCGACCTCCGCCGCGCTCGAATTCGCGGTCATGTCGCTGGGGGTGAAGCACATCGTGGTGATGGGCCATGGCCGCTGCGGCGGCATCCGTGCGGCCGTGCAGGACGCATCGCCCTTGACCCACACGGACTTCATCGGCTCCTGGATGCGCGCCATCAAGGACGTGACGCGCATCGTGCCGCGCGAGGCGGGCGACAATGCCGAAACCCATGAACGCCACATCGAGCGCGCCTCGATCGAGCATTCCCTGGCCAACCTCCGCACCTTCCCGTGGATCCGCGTGAAGGAGAACAAGCGCGAGCTCTCGCTGCACGGCGTCTGGTTCGATATCGCGCTGGGCGAGCTTCATGCCTATGATGAGGACCAGGCCGACTGGGCGGCCATCGAGGGGGGAGCGGCGGCATGAGCTACGTGATCGGGGTCGACGGCGGAACCGAATCGATCCGCGCCTTTGTCTTCGATCTTTCGGGCAAGCCCCTCGCCTCCGTCGCAACACCTTACAGGACTGAGTTCCCAAACCCGTCCTGGGCCGAGCAGAACCCTGAGGACTGGTGGTCCTGCATGGGCCAGTCGGTGCAGGGTGCCGTCGCCAAGGCGGGCGTTTCACCGTCCGACATCATCGCCATCGCCGTCGACACCACCTGCTGTTCCGTGGTGGCTCTGGACGCGGCGGGAAACCCGCTCCGCCCCTGCATGATCTGGATGGACGTGCGCTCGGCCAAGGAAGCGGATGAGGTGGCCGCCACCAGGGACCCCCATCTGCGGGTGAACGGCGGCGGGGCTGGGCCCGTTTCGGCCGAGTGGATGATCCCCAAGTCGCTGTGGATGAAGCGCCACCAGCCGGAGATCTTCGCGCGCGCCGCCAGGGTCGGCGAATACCAGGACTACATCAACCTGAAGCTCACCGGCCGCTGGGTGGGCTCGCTCGGCAATGCCGCGATCCGCTGGCACTACCAGACGCAGCACGGCGGCGTGCCGCGCTCGCTGCTTGCCGCCGTGGGCCTCTCCGAACTCGAGGAGAAATGGCCGAACCCGATCCTGGCGCCGGGAGACGTGATCGGGCCCCTGACGGGTGAGGCCGCCGCCCATCTCGGCCTCAAGCCCGGAACGCCCGTCGTGCAGGGCGGGGCGGATGCCTTCATCGGCGTCATCGGCCTGGGCGTCACCCAACCCGGCGAAATGGCGCTGATCACCGGCTCCTCGCACCTCCACATCGGCGTGGCGGACCGCGTCGTGCACAAGCCCGGCGTCTGGGGCACCTACATGGACGGCGTTTATCCCGGCAAGCCCATCATCGAGGGCGGGCAGACATCCACCGGCTCCGTCATCGCCTGGTTCAAGCGCCACTTCGCGGAACACACGAGCTGGGAGGCGCTGAACGAGGGGGCTGCCGCCATTCCGCCGGGGGCGGAGGGGCTCCTCGTGCTCGACCATTTCCAGGGCAACCGCACGCCCTACACGGACGCGCTGTCGCGCGGGGCCATCACGGGCCTGACGCTGAAGCACACGCCGGCGCACGTCTTCCGCGCCATCATCGAGGGCATCTGCCTCGGCACCCGCCTCATCACCGACAGCTTCGGCGAGGCCTTCACCCCGAAGCGCATCGTGCTGGCGGGCGGCGCCTCGAATTCCCCCCTCTGGCTGCAGATCCACGCGGACACGATCGGCGCGCCGATCGAACTGACCGAAGTGGCGGACGCCCCCGCGCTCGGCTGCGCCATCCTCGCGGCCAGGGGCGCAGGGCAATTCAAGACGATCGAGGAAGGCTGCGCCGCCATGGTGCGCTCGAAAACGGTGATCGAGCCCAACCTCGCCAACACCCGCTTCTATGAGCAGGACATGCTGCCGCGATACGCCAAGCTCTACGGCGCGCTGAAGAGCGTGCGGGGGTAAGGGCCGCCTTCACCTTCGGGTCTTCTCCCGCTTCTTCAGCGGGAGAAGACGGGACCCGTTGCGATACGCAACGGGGAGATGAGGGGAAGCTTGGCGCGACGCTCCCTCACCTTCCCCAACTTCGTTGGGTCCCCTTCCTCTCCCGCTGAAGGAGCGGGAGAAGACGAGGGGCCCTACAGCTTCTTCAGCCCCGCCTCGATCTGCTCGCGGCGGCCTTCGAGGAAGGGCGGGAGTGACAGCGTGGTGCCCAGCTTGTCCATCGGCTCGTCGGTGGCGAAGCCCGGGGCGTCGGTGGCCAGTTCGAACAGCACGCCGTTCGGCTCCCGGAAATAGAGGCTCTTGAACCAGAAACGGTCGACGGGGCCGGAATTCGGCACGCGCATGGAGCGGAGCCGCTCCGCCCAGCCCTCATACTCCGCATAAGGAATGTTGAAGGCGACGTGGTGAACCGCACCGGCACCCTGCTGGGCGGGCGGCAGGGTGGGGTCCACCGTCACATGAAGCTCACCCACGGCGCCCGGGGCACCCATCCTGTAGACATGCGTGCCCGCGAAGGAACCCGTCGGCACCATGTTCATGAGCTTGGTCAGCACCATGTCCGTGTGGCGGATGTCGGGAACGCTCATGGTGATGGGGCCGAGGCCCCTGATCTGGTGCTCGGCCGGAACCGGGCTCTGCTCCCAGGCATGCGCCTCGCCCTCAGTGTCGACGGTGAGCGACAGGCGCTGGCCCTCATGATCCTCGAAGGCAAGCGTCGGGCGGCCGGCGACCTCCGCGATCTTGTCCTGTTTCACGCCCTGCATGGTGAACCTGTGCTGCCACCATGTGAGGCTCTCCTCGCTTGCGACACGGAAGCCCGTCCGCGTCACCGACTGCGTGCCGCGCCGCTCCTTGCCCACCGGCCAGTCGAAGAAGGTGATGTCGGTGCCGGGAGAGCCCACGCCATCGGCGTAGAACAGGTGGTAGGCCGTGGTGTCGTCCTGGTTCACCGTCTTCTTGACGAGGCGCAGGCCCAGCGTCTGGGTGTAGAATCTGTGGTTCCCCGGCGCATCGGCGGTGACGGCGGTGAGGTGGTGGAAGCCCTTGAGGTTCATGGCGGCTCTCTCCGTTGGAAAGCAGGCATATCGGGGTTTCCGGAGGGGAATTCAATAGTGTAATGGGTGTGGTTACGGATCAATTGAAGCCGTCATCCCGGCGAAGGCCGGGATCCAGCTTTCTTGGACGCACATGCCGAACCAAAAGCGGGACACCGGGCTTCGCCGGGGTGATGCCATCATCAGGAGTTACCCGCCCTGTATGCGCGGCAGGAGATAGATCTCCGCCCCCTCCGGCAGTTCCGTCTGCCAGCTGTCGCGGTAGATGCGGCCGTTGATCGACACGGCGATCCCGCGCGCGATGTGCGGGGCCATGCCGGGATAGGTTTCCTCGAGCTTGCGGAACAGCTCTCGGATGGTCTTCGCCTCGACTGAAACGACGGGCGCTCCGTCCGCTGCCGGACGGAGCGCCCCCCAAAGGTGTATCTCGGCCAAATCAGGCCTGCCCTTAGGCTTTCTGGGCCGCCTCGAGCGCCTTGAGGACGCGCGGGGGCGACATGGGAACATGCGTCATGCGCACCCCGAAGGCGTTCGACATGGCGTTGGCGATGGTGGCCAGCGGCGGAACGATCGAGGTTTCGCCAACGCCGCGCACGCCATAGGGGTGGTTGGGGTTGGGAATCTCGAGGATCTGCGTGTCGATCATCGGCAGGTCGGAGCACACCGGGATGCGGTAGTCGAGGAAGCCCGGATTCTGGAGCCGCCCGTCCTTGCCGTAGATGTACTCCTCGTTCAGCGCCCAGCCGATGCCCTGCGCAGCACCACCCTGGTACTGGCCTTCCACATAGGTCGGGTGCACGGCCTTGCCCGCGTCCTGGATGACCGTGTAGCGCACGATCCTCGAGCGGCCGGTCTCGGGGTCCACCTCCACGTCGGCGATGTGCGTGGCGAAGGACACGCCAGCGCCATCGGCCACGATCTCGGCATGGCCGGCGATGGGCCCGCCGGTGTTGCCGGCCGCCGCGGCGATCTCCTTGATGGAGAGCGGCGCGAGGTTGCCATACTGCTTGCCGACCGCCTTGGCCTGGCCCTGCTCCCACACCACGTCCTCGACGGGGATTTCCCACATCTTGGCGGCGCGCTCCTTGAGGACGGCCACGGCGTTGCGGGCGGCGAAGATGCCGGCCATGGAGGAGGAGAAGGTGCCGCGGCTGCCGTCGGTCATGTCATTGTGGCCGAGCGTGCCGGTGTCGGCCACGATGCACTTCACATGCTCGTAGGGAACACCCAGCTCCTCCGCCACGCAGAGTGCCAGCGAGGCGCGCGAGCCGCCGACGTCCACCGTGCCCACGGTGAGCGTCACGGAGCCGTCCGGACCCACGTTGATGTCGGTGCAGGTCTGGCCGCCGAAGTTGAACCAGAAGCCGCAGGCCATGCCGCGGCCCTGGTTGGGGCCGAGCGGGGCGGACATGTGCGGGTGCTTCTTGGCCGCTTCCAGCGTGGCGCCGATGCCGATCGGGCCATAGACCGGGCCATAGGAGGACTTGGTGCCCTGCTTCGCCGCGTTCTTGATGCGGAAGTCGACGGGATCCATGCCGATCTTGTGGGCGAGCTCGTCGACGACGCTCTCGACCGCGAAGGCCGCCATGGGGGCGGACGGTGCCCGGTAGGCCGCCACCTTCGGGCGGTTCACGAACACCTCATAGCCCACCGTGCGCACGTTCTTGAGGTCGTAGCAGGCAAAGGCCGTCATGGAGCCGAGCTCGGCCCACATGCCGTAGTACGGGCCGTTGGTGAAGCGCAGCGTGGCATCCGCCGCGACGATGGTGCCGTCCTTCTTGACGCCGATCTTGACGTCGATCGAGGTGGCGGCCGTCGGGCCGGAGGCGCGGAACACCTCCTCGCGCGTCATCACCAGCTTCACCGGCCGGTTGGCCTTGCGCGACAGGGCGAGCGCCAGCGGCTCCGCCCAGACATGGGTCTTGCCGCCGAAGCCGCCGCCGATCTCTGAGGAGGTGACGCGCAGCTTCGAGACGTCCATGCCCAGCAGCATGGCGCAGTGGTTGCGGAAGACGAAGTGGCCCTGGGTGCACACCCAGAGTTCGCCCGTGCCGTCCGGCGAGACGGATGCCACGCAGGCATGCGGCTCGATGTAGCCCTGGTGCGTCTGCTCGGTCTTGAAGGTGCGCTCGACGATCACGTCGGCCTCGGCGAAGCCGGCCTCGACGTCGCCATGGCCGAACTCGGTCCGCTTGGCGATGTTGGAGGGCTTCGAAGGCTTCGGCTCCACGCCTTCGGTGAAGTTCTTGGGGTTCACCAGCGGCGCGTTGGGCTTCATGGCCTCGTCCACGTCGGTGACGTGGGGAAGCACTTCGTACTCGACCTTGATCAGCTTCAGCGCGGCCCGCGCCGTTGCAGCATCGACGGCTGCGACGGCGGCCACCGCGTGGCCGTCATACTTGGCAACGCCGCGTGCGAGGCAGTTTTCCAGGATGTCATACATCGACTGGTCGCCGTCGGTCTTGTCCGGCAGGTCGGCCGCCGTGATGACGGCCTTCACGCCCGCCAGCTTCTCGGCCTTGGAGGTGTCGATCTTCTTGATGCGGGCGTGCGCATGCGGCGAGCGCAGCACGAGCCCGGTGAGCTGGCCCGGCATGTTGAAGTCCGCGCCATAGCGCGCACGGCCCGTGACCTTGTCCAGCCCGTCGGGGCGCAAGGGCCGGGTGCCGACCGACTTGAAGTTCTGCTTGGCGAGCGCCGGGTCGTGGACGACCGTGGGGCTCACATGCGGCTGGGCCTGGTCCTCATGCGGATGGGCCAGAGTGTTTTCATGGAGAGTGACCATATGGCTTAACCCCTCATTACCTTGGCGGCGTCCTGGACGGCGCGCACGATCTTGTCATAACCGGTGCAGCGGCAGAGATTGCCGGCCAGACCGAAGCGGATTTCTTCTTCCGTCGGGTCCGGGTTCTTTTCCAGAAGCGCCTTGGCGGCGATCAGGAAGCCCGGGGTGCACACGCCGCACTGCAGCGCGGCATGCTCGAGGAACTTGGTCTGGAGCGGGTGAAGCTCCGTGCCGTTGGCCATGCCCTCGACCGTCTCGATCTCGCGGCCTTCAGCCTCGACGCCGAGGACGAGGCAGGAGCAGACGAGGCGGCCGTCGACCTGGACGGAGCAGGCGCCGCAGTCGCCCGTGCCGCAGCCTTCCTTGGCGCCGGTGAGGCCCAAGCGGTTGCGCAGCACGTCGAGCAGCGATTCATTCGGTTCGCAGGCGAATTCGAGCGTATCGCCGTTGATGGTGGTGGAAACGAGAACGGCCATTGTCACTTACCTCCTGCGCGCTCATACGCGATCTTCGCGGCGCGCTTCGTCAGCACCGCGGCGACCTTGGTTCTGAATTCGACGGTGCCGCGCTTGTCGTCGATCGGGCGGCAGGCGGCAGACGCGGCCTGGCCGAGCTTTTCCAGCGCCTCGTCATCAAGCTTCGTGCCGATGATCGCCTTGGCGGCGGCGGCAACCAGCACGACGGTGGGAGCAACCGCACCCAGCGCCACGCGGGCGGCAGTGATCGTGCCCTTCGAGTCGAGCGTCAGGTTCACGCCCGCGCTCACCACCGCGATGTCCATTTCGGAGCGCGGGATGAAGCGGAGATAGGCATCGCCCGAGCGCGGCTTGCGGGCCGGCAGCACGAGGGATTCGATGAGCTCGCCCTTCTTGAGCGAGGTCTTGCCCGGGCCCATGGGGATGTTCTCGACGGCGACGGTGCGCTTGCCCTTGGGGCCCTGCACCACGGCCTTGGCGCCGGCGGCCACGAGGGCGGGCACGCTGTCGGCGGCGGGCGAGGCGTTGCAGAGATTGCCCGTCATGGTGCAGCGGCCCTGCACCTGCTTCGAACCGATCAGGCTGGCGGCTTCCACCACGCCCGGCCAGGCCTTCGTCAGCGCCTTGTTCTCGGTCAGCTCCGCGCAGGGCACGGCCGCTCCGATGGTGAAGCCCGCGGCGGTCTTCTTCACTTCGCGCATCGCCTTGATGCGCTTGATGTCGACCACGAGATCCGGTTCGATGAATCCGCCCTTCATGCGCACGAGAAGGTCGGACCCTCCCGCAAGCACATAGGCGCTCCCCTTGGCCTTGGCGAGCAGGCCGACTGCCGCCTTGGTCGTTTCTGGTGCTTCATATTGCATGTCACGTCACCTGTTTGGACTTTCGTCATACATTTTGGGGCAGGGATGGCCCAAAGGTCAACGGGTGCGACAGTGTTTCCCGCATGTCAAAGACGCGCAGCCCCCTGCGGACGCTCATTGTGCAGTGCATCGTTGACGGTTCTCCGCCGCCATGGAATGTCGCGGACAGGCATCAGGCGGCGAGGGAGAGACGACGTGAAGAGATCGGACTGCGAGGCCCTGGACGGACAAGACCCGCTGGCCGCGAAGCGCGCCGCCTTCTCCATTCCGGAAGGATTGATCTACCTCGACGGCAATTCGCTGGGCGTATTGCCCAGGAACGTGCCGCCCCGTGTGGCCGAGGTGGCGGAGAAGCAATGGGGCGAAAGCCTCATCCGCTCGTGGAACGAGCATGGCTGGTTCCACCTGCCGCGCAAGGTGGGTGACCGCATCGCACGGCTGATCGGCGCCCCTCACGCAAGCGTGATCGCGGGCGACACGATCTCGGTCAACCTGTTCAAGCTCCTGGGGGCGGCGGCGAAGCTCAACCCCGGGCGGCGGGTGATTCTCTCCGACACCGGCAATTTCCCCTCGGACCTCTATGTGGCGCAGGGCTTCCGGGACCTGATGGACGATGGCTACGTCCTGAAGGTCGTGGCCCCGGAAGAGGTGATGGATGCAATCGATGAGAGCGTGGCCTTGACCATGATCACCGAGGTCGATTACCGCACCGCCCGCATGCATGACATGGCGGCGGTGACGGCCCGGGCCCATGCGATGGGCGCGCTCACCATCTGGGACCTCGCCCACTCGGCAGGCGCGACTCCCGTGGACCTTCAGGGCTCGGGCGCGGACTTCGCGCTGGGCTGCACCTACAAATATCTGAACGGCGGCCCGGGCGCCCCGGCCTTCCTCTATGTGAAGCCCGAACTTCAGGACAGGGTGCAGCCGCCGCTCGCCGGCTGGTGGGGTCATGCCGCGCCCTTCACCTTCGATCTCGACTACCGGCCCGCCCCCGGCATCATCCGCAACCAGTGCGGCACGCAGCCGATCCTCTCCCTGGCCGCCCTCGACGCCGCGCTGGACGTCTGGGACGATGTCGACATGCAGGTGGTGCGAAGCAAGTCGCTGGCGCTCTGCCGCACCTTCATCGCGCTTGTGGAAAGCCGCTGCGCCGCCCACGGCGTCAAGGTGGCGGGCCCGCGCGAGATGGAGCAGCGCGGCTCGCATGTCTCCCTCCACCACCCAGAAGGCTATGCCGTGATGCAGGCGCTCATCGCCAATGATGTGGTGGGCGATTTCCGCGCCCCCGACATGATGCGCTTCGGCTTCACGCCGCTCTACACCAGCTTCGCCGATGTGTGGGACGCGGTGGACATCCTCGCCCGCATCCTGGACGGGCGCGAGTGGGACCAGCCGCAGTTCCGCGCGAAGAAGGCCGTCACATGATCATCGACATCTCGCAGCCGCTGCGGCCCGCCATGGCGGTGTTCCCGGGTGACGCGCCCTATCAGGAGGGCTGGACCTTCCGCATCGGTCCCGGCTGCCCGGTCAATGTGGGCCAGGCGTCCTTCTCCGTCCATTGCGGCACCCATGCCGATGCGCCCCTGCATTACGATGCAGAAGGAGCCCCCGTGGGGGCGCTGCCGCTCGAACCCTATCTCGGCCCCTGCCGCGTCATCGACGCGCGGGGGGAGGGTCCTCTGTGCGCCCCAGAAGACATTCGCGCCGCACTCGACGGCGCACCGCCCCGCATCCTTCTGCGCCTGATGGACCGGCCCGATCCCGGCACATGGCCCACGGGCTTCCGCGCCCTGGCGCCGGAGACGGTGGAGCTTCTCGCCGCGCGCGGCGTCACGCTGGTGGGCATCGACACGCCCTCGGTCGACCCCGAGACATCGAAGACCCTGGACTCGCACCATGCCTGCCGCCAAGCGGACATGCGGATTCTGGAAAACCTCGTGCTGTCCCATGTCGAGCCAGGCGACTACGAGTTGATCGCGCTGCCGCTGAAGTTCGAGACGCTGGATGCGAGCCCTGTGCGGGCGATATTGAGGCGATGATTTTTGGTTGCGTCACCCCGGCGAAGGCCGGGGTGACGCTTCGATTCAGCATTCACGGGAAGAAAGCTGGGTCCCGGCCTTCGCCGGGAAGACGGTCTGAAAGCTGTATCACCCCTCGTAATCATAATCCCGTCTCGCCGCCTCCACCGTAACCAGTCCGGCGGCAATGTCCGCTTCCAGTGCGGACCGGTCGCGCCTGTCGGGGTGTCCGAAGCCGCCGCCGCCGGGGAGTTCCAGCACGAGGGAGTCGCCCTGCGCGATGATGTGGATGCCCTTGTCCGGCAATCTCGCGCCGGAGCCCTTCGCGGCGGAGCCGACGCGGCCCGCCATGCCGCCCTCGCGGCCCTGGGCCGGGTGGATGATGCGGTCGAAGGTGGCTGCCGAAATCGCGAAGGGGGCCTCTTCCGTGTTGGCGATCTCGATCACCTGCGAAACGCCGCCGCGCCACTGGCCAGCACCCCCTGAGTCGGCGAGGTAATGCTTGCGCTTGAAGTAGAGGGGGCATTGAGTCTCGGTCACTTCCACGGGGATGGTGCCGACGCCCGAGGGGAAGGCGGTGGTGGCCAGCCCATCCTTGCCGGGCCTGCCGCCGATGCCGCCCAGCCCCATGTTGATCACGGCGAAATTCCTGGCGCGTGCCGTCTGCTCCGGCGGAACCCGTCCGTGGGCGGAATAAAGCGACAGGATCCAGATCGGCCCCGCGCTTTCCGCCTGCACCGTGCCGGGCAGCGCCTGGGCCAGGCAGCCGAACACGCTGTCCGCCAGCATCTGGCCGATCACGTGCCGCGCGGTGACGGGCGAGGGGCGGATCGGGTCCACGATGGTGCCCGGCTCGGTGACGAGGTCGAAACAGGACAGCGATCCGATGTTGTTCGGCACATGGGGTGCTATCACCGCCTTGAGGCCGAAGACCGCATAGGCATGGGTATAGGTGCGGGGGGAATTGATGCCGAAGAGCGAGGCGGGCGAGCTCCCTGAGAAATCCACCGTGATCTTGCCGTCCCTGATGGTCAGCTTCGACTTCAGCGTCAGTTCCCGCTCATAGCCGTCGAGCGGCATCTCGTAGGACCATTCGCCTTGCGGAAGCGCCTTGATCGCCTCGCGCGCGCCCTTCTCGGACTGGGTGAGGATGTGCCTCGCCAGGTCTTCGAGCGATGTGAGGTTGAACTCCTTCATCATGTCGATGAGGCGGCGCGCACCCGTGTCGTTCGCGCTGATGAGGGACAGGATGTCGCCCCGCACCTCGACGGGTGCGCGGGAGTTCGCTAGGATGATGGAGAGCAGCTCCTCGTTGAGCTTGCCTTCCTTCCTGATCCTCAGGTGCGGGATGAGGGTTCCCTCCTCATAGGAGGAGTTCGCCTTCGCCGTCATGCCCACGCCGCCCACGTCGATCACGTGGCAGGTGGAGGCGAAGAAGGCGACGAGCTTTTTCCTCAAGAACACCGGCGTCATCATCACGTAGTCGAAGAGATGCCCGGTGCCGAGCCACGGGTCATTGGTGATGAAGACATCGCCGGGCTTCATCGTCGACTGCGGGTAATGCGTGAAGAAATGCCTGACCGCCGTCGCCATGGTGTTGACGTGCCCGGGCGTGCCGGTCATCGCCTGGGCGATCATGTTGCCCTCTGTGTCATAGACGCCGGCGGAAAGGTCGCCCGCCTCGCGGGTGATGGTGCCGAAGGCGGTGCGCAGCAGCGACTGCGCCTGTTCCTCGACCACCGCGATCAGGCGGTTCCACATGACCTGCGTGCGGATGGCGGCGAGTGCGTGCTTGCTCATCGGCGGCGCTCCAGAACGATGTAACCCAGCGAATTGACCGAGGCGTTGAAATTCGCGCCGACGATGGTGGAGGTCTCGTCCTCCGCGATGATGGCGGGGCCCTTGATGGCGGAGCCCGGCTTCATGTCGAAGCGCCAGTAGACGGGCGCCTGAACCTGTTTGCCCAGCGCCGGATCATAGATCGTCCGCTTCGAGCGCGGCCTGGGTGCCGGCGTCTTCGCGGCCTTCGCAGCGCGCTTCGGTTTGACCGCTTGCGAGGAGACCGTGACGGACCATGTGATCGCCTCCGCCTCCTGGTTGGGAATGCGCAGGCCGTAGACCTGTTCATAGAGCCGCTCGAACCCGGCCTTGAGCTTTGCGCCATCGGCTTGTCTGAGCGTCTTCAACGGCACGCTCACGCGGATCTCGTGGCCCTGCCCGATGTAGCGGCAGTCGGCGATGATCTGGATGACGGACTTCGTCCGGCCCAGCGCCGGCTGCACCACGGCGCGCGCGTCGGCCGTCATGGAGGCCAGCAGCGCGTTCACCCGCGCGGCGTCGAAACCCTCGAGCGAGACGACGGCGCTCTTCGTGATCTCGTAGGCGACGGGTGCGCGCAGGAAGCCGATGGCAGAGCCAACACCCGCGCCCTTCGGCACGATGATGGTGTTCACGCCCACCTTCTCCGCCAGCCTGCAGGCATGCAGCGGCGCGCCGCCGCCGAAGGCGATCATGGTGCAGCGGGCAATGTCATGCCCGCGCTCGATGGCGTGGACGCGCGCGGCATTCGCCATGTTCTCTTCCACGATCTCGGTCACACCCGCGGCGGGCCAGAAGTCCTTCAGCCCCAGCTTCTGGCCGATGGTCTTCTGCAGCGCGGATTTCGCCGCCGCCTCGTCGAGCGCGATCTTGCCGCCCGCGAAATAGGCCGGGTCGATCTTGCCCAGCGCGAGGTTCGCATCGGTCACGGCGGGCTCCGTGCCGCCACGCCCATAGCAGACCGGGCCGGGGGTGGAGCCGGCACTGTCCGGCCCCACGGTGATGCGCGAGAGCTTGTCGACGCGCGCGATGGAGCCGCCGCCCGCCCCGATCTCCACCATCTCGATCACGGGAATGCGCACGGGGATGCCGGAGCCCTTCATGTCGCGGTAGGCGCGCGCGATCTCGAACTTGCGGGCCCGCTCCGGTTCGCCATGCGTCAGCAGGCAGATCTTCGCCGTGGTGCCGCCCATGTCGAAGGACAGGACATGAGGGAGCGCGCATTCCGCCGCGATCTGCGCGGCGAGGATGGCCCCGCCCGCGGGGCCCGACTCGACGAGGCGGATGGGAAAGCGCGCCGCCGTCTCCAGCGTCGTCAATCCGCCGCCGGACATCATCAGGAACAGGGGGGCGGTGAGCCGCATCTCCTTCAGCTGGTCACGCAGGCGGTAGAGGTAGCTCGCCATCAGGGGGCGCACATAGGCGTTGGCCACCGTGGTCGAGAAGCGCTCATATTCGCGGATCTCGGGCGCCACCTCGGAAGAGATGCAGATGGTGACGTCATGCGGAAGATGCTTCGCCAGCAGGTCCCGCACCCGCTTCTCGTGGTGGTCATGCGCATAGGCATGGAGGAAGCCGATGGCGACGGATGTCACGCCTTCCGAGGTGATCTTCTGCGCAAGCCGCGGAACCGCGCTCTCGTCCAGCGTCACCAGAACGCTGCCGTCCGCTGCGAGGCGTTCACGGATTTCCAGTCGCAGCGTCCGCGGCGCCAGCGGCACCGGGCGGTCGATCATCAGGTCATAATGGTCGAAGCGCTTCTCGTAGCCCTGCTCGATGATGTCGCGGAAGCCTTCGGTGGTTATAAAGGCCGTCTTCGCGCCTTTCCGTTCGATCAGCGCATTGGTGGCCAGCGTCGTGCCGTGGATGAACACGGCGATGTCCCCGGGCTTCAGGCCGGAGGCTTCGAGCACCAGCCGGATGCCCTCGATCACGCCCAGTTCCGGCGCATGGGTCGTGGTCAGCACCTTGCCGGACCAGCGCTTTGGCCCATCTTCCAGCACGATGTCGGTGAAGGTGCCGCCGATGTCGGCGGCCAGTTTCGCCTGTTTTGCCATGCCGCTTCGTTAAGCCCCGCCACCTGGCCGTTCAAGAGGCATTCGCATCCCGAATCTGAGGGGCGTATTGCAGAAACCGCAGCATGCCTCTATCAATCCCCTCATGGCGAAAGTGACCATACAGGATGTGGCCCGCGTGGCGGGCGTGAGTGTCGCGACCGTGGACCGGGTGCTGAACCGCAGGCCCGGTGTGCGGAGCGTGACCGTGAGCAAGGTCGAAAGCGCCATCCGTGACCTGAATTACCAGCCGGACCGCATCGCCGCCCGCCTTGCGCGCTCGCGCGAATACCGCTTCTGCTTCGTGCTTCCCGACCGCGCGGGAGATTTCTGGGAGCGCATCAACGAGGAAGTGCGCATCATGGCGGAGCGCATGCAGGGCGAGCGCGTGGCGATCACCGTGAAGCGCGTCGACGTCTTCGACGGCGAGCTCCTCGCCTCGCTCCTCGATTCGATCGGCGACGTGCATGACGGCGTGGCGGTCGTGGCGCTCGACCACCCGGCGGTGCGCGAGGCCATCAACGCGCTCGCCGCGCGCGGCGTCACGGTGGTGACGCTGGTGTCTGACGTTCCGGGCTCGAAGCGCGTGCATTATGCCGGCATCGACAATTCCTCCGCCGGGCGCACGGCGGCCAGCCTCATGGGCCGCTTCCTGCGCGGCCTCAGCGGCAAGGTGGGCCTCATCGCGGGTTCGCTCGCGCTGCGCGACCACATCGAGCGCCAGTTCGGCTTCGAGCAGGTGCTGGCCCATGAATACCCCAACCTCAAGGTCCTGCCCGTGCGCGAATCGCGTGACGACTGGCGGAAGCTGGAGGAGATGACGGCCCAGCTCCTCGCCGAGCATCCGGACCTCCTGGGGCTTTACAACGTCGGCGGCGGCACGCGCGGCATCGTCTCGGCGCTGGAGGCGGCGGGCCGCGCCAAGGACGTGGTGCTGCTGGCGCATGACCTGAGCGACACCAACCGCAAGGCCCTGATCCGCGGCACCATCGACGCCGTGATCAACCAGGACCCCGGCCACGAGGTGCGCAGCGCCATCCGCGTCCTGATCGCCAAGGCCGACAACGTGCCGCTCATCGAAAGCCAGGAGCGGATCAGGATCGACATCTTCCTGCGGGATAATTTGCCCTAGGTCCCAAGCTCATCACACGCGGGCGTGCCCCCGCGTGTCCTCTTTGCCGCCCACAAGAAGATGCGCCGATCAAGTCGGCGCATGGGTGAGAATAGGCTCAGGTGTAAAGCGCCGGCCGCTTCTCATAGGCAATCGCCACCGTCTCTCCCGTCTTCAGCGATTTCACCCCGGCATCGGTCACGGTGGTGGCCACGAAGCCGTCCCAGGCGCTGGACCCCACGGGCCGCCCGGTCGAGATCGAATCGATCCACGCCTGGTTCTGGATGCGGTAGGCGGCGGCGAAGCGCGGGCGCCAGTCGGGGGCGAGGGCCGTGGCGGTGACGCCGGCGCTGCGGATTTCGGTGTTGATCGTGGGCCCGAAGGTCATGGTGCCCGTCTCGCAGATCAGTTCGCCCTTCACGTCATAGCCATATTGCGCATTGAGGAAGAGCTCGACGTCGACGAGCTGGCCCTTGTCCGTCTCGAACACCACCAGCATCGGGTCGTCGAAATGGGCGAGCTTCGACCGCTTCGCCTTGAAAACGCACACGCTCGAGAGCTCGGCTGAGAGCACGAAGCGGGAGATGTCCACCTCGTGCACGCAGGAGTTCACGATGGCCGCGACGGAATCGAAATGCGAAGGCGCCGTGGCATTGCGGTGGATGCAGTGGAAGGCCAGCGCCTCGCCGTAGCGGCCGCTCTCGAGCAGGCTCTTCATCTCCATGTAGCCGGGGTCGAAGCGGCGCATGAAGCCCAGCTGCACGAGGCGCTTTCCGGCTGAGAGTTCCGCCTCGATCACCCGCATGCCCTCCGCCGCCGTGGGGGCCAGCGGCTTTTCGCACAGCACGGGCTTTCCGGCTTTGATGCAGGCGATGGTGAAATCGGCATGGGTCGAATCGGGCGAGGCGATCAGCACCGCGCCCACTTCCGGGTCGTTGATCACACCCATGGGATCGTTCACGCCGCGCGTCGCGCCCGTCTCCTGCGCCACGGCCCTGGCGCGCGCCTCGTCAGCATCCGAGATCGCCACGAGATGCGCCCCTGCGACGCTGCGCGAAATGATGCGGGCATGGTCCGCCCCCATGATCCCCGCCCCGATGATGCCAACGCCGATGCTCATGTGCCGTCCCCCGGATCCGTTTCGGCGCAGACTAGCCGAGGGAGGGAAAAACGCCACCCCGTAGGTTTCCCGCCGTTCACCATCGCCCGGCTTGACCGGGCGATCCTTTTGCGCGCCGCCAAAAAGGATGCCCCGGTCGAGCCGGGGCAAGGTTGGGTCTTGGGAGATCGCCGGGTCGAGCCCGGCGATGACGCCCTTGGGCGGGGCGTCACTTCATCGTCGGCATGACGAAGTCGGCGCCGGAGCGGATGCCGGTGGGCCAGCGGGAGGTGATGGTCTTGAGGCGGGTGTAGAAGCGGATGCCTTCCGGCCCGTGCATGTGGTGGTCGCCGAAGAGCGAGGACTTCCAGCCGCCGAAGGAGTGGAAGGCCATCGGCACCGGGATCGGCACGTTGATGCCCACCATGCCCACCTGGATCTGGTGCGCGAATTCGCGCGCCGCGTCGCCGTCGCGGGTGAAGATGGCGGTGCCGTTGCCATATTCATGCTCGTTGATCATGGTCGCGGCCTGCTCATAGCTGTCGGCGCGGACGACCGAGAGCACGGGGCCGAAGATCTCTTCCTTGTAGATCTTCATCTCGGGGGTCACGTTGTCGAACAGCGTGCCGCCCACGAAATAGCCGTTCTCATAGCCCTGCAACTTGATGCCGCGCCCGTCGACCACGAGCTTCGCGCCTTCCGCCACGCCCGCGTCGATGTAGCCCTTCACCTTCTCCTGGTGCTGCTTCGTCACCAGCGGACCCATCTCCGCCTCGGGGTCCGTGCCGGGGCCCACCTTGAGGGCGCGCACCTTCGGCTCCAGCTTGGCGATCAGCGCATCGGCGGTCTTCTGGCCGATGGGCACGGCCACCGAGATCGCCATGCAGCGCTCGCCGGCGGAGCCATAGGCGGCACCCATCAGCGCGTCGACCGCCTGGTCCATGTCCGCGTCGGGCATGATGATCATGTGGTTCTTGGCCCCGCCCAGCGCCTGGCAGCGCTTGCCGTTGCGGGCGGCGGTTTCATAGATGTAGCGGGCGATGGGGGTGGAGCCCACGAAGCTCACCGCCTGGATGTCGGGCGAATGCAGGATGGCGTCCACCGCCTCCTTGTCGCCGTGGACGACGTTGAACACGCCATCCGGCAGGCCCGCCTCGGTGAGCCACCTGGCCAGCAGCAGCGAGGCGGAGGGGTCGCGCTCGGAGGGCTTCAGCACGAAGCAGTTGCCGGCGGCGAGGGCCACGGGGAACATCCACATCGGCACCATGGCCGGGAAGTTGAACGGCGTGATGCCGGCGACGACGCCTAGGGGCTGGCGCAGCGAATGGCTGTCGACGCGCGTGCCGACATTCTCCGTCACCTCGCCCTTCAGCAGCTGCGGGGCGGCGGTGGCGAATTCCACGACTTCCGCGCCGCGCTGGATTTCGCCCTTGGCATCCGACAGCACCTTGCCGTGCTCGGCGGTGATGACGGCGGCGAGCTCATCCGTGCGTTCGTCCAGAATGCGCAGGAACTTGTTGAGGATGCGTGCGCGGCGCAGCGGCGGGGTGGAGGCCCAGCCGGGGAAGGCCTTCTTCGCCACGGTGATGGCGTCATTCACCTCCGCCGTGGAGGCCAGGGAGACGGAGCCCGACTGCTCGCCCGTCGCGGGGTTGAAGACGGGGGCCGAGCGGCCCGTTCCAGCCACTTCGCGGCCGCCGATGTAGAAGGGAATGGTCTTGGACATGGGAATCCTCCTGAAATCCTGATGGCTTCTCCTATGCGCCCTCGAATTTCGCACAGCAATGATCAGAATTGCGCTTTCGATGTGCGGAAATTAAAGTGCGTCCATGGATTGGGACCGTATCCGCATCTTCCTCGCCGTTGCCCGCGCCGGGCAAATCTCTGGCGCTGCCAAGCATTTGGGGCTGAACCACGCCACCGTGGGCCGCCAGCTCACCGCGCTGGAGGAGGAACTCGGCACGCCCCTCGTGGAGCGGCAGACCAATGGCTGCCTCCTCACCCAGGCCGGCGAGGTGCTGATGCGTTCCGCCGAGAGGGTCGAATCCGAACTCCTCCAGGCCGGAAACCGCATTTCGGGCACGACCGAGGCGCTCACCGGCACCGTGCGGGTGGGCGCGCCCGATGGCCTGGGCAACTACTTCCTCTCCCGCAGGCTGGGGGCGCTGGCGGAGCTCCACCCGGAGCTCACCATCCAGCTCGTGCCGCTGCCGCGCACCTTTTCCCTGTCGCGCCGCGAGGCGGACATCGTGGTCACGCTGGACCGGCCCAAGCAGGGCCGCCTCATCGTGAGGAAGCTCACCGACTATTCCTTGAGCGTCTATGCCGCGGCTTCATACCTGGATCGCCATGGGCCCATCGCCTCCGTCGACGATCTCGACGGCCACCTCTTCGTCACCCATGTGGAGGACTTCGTCTATTCCCGCGCGCTGGACTATGCGGCGGAGCTCGGCCGCCGCATGAAGCGCCATTATGAGTGCGGCAGCGTGGTGGCCCAGATGGAAGCGGTGCGCGCCGGCCACGGCATCGGCATCCTGCACGACTATGCCGCCCTGCAATATCCTGAACTCCGCCGCCTGCTGCCGGAGCTGCGCTTCACCCGCACCTACTGGCTGATGTCCCACCCGGACACGCATGACACGCGCCGCGTGGCCGAGGTCTATGCCGCGATCACCGAGGCCGTGCAGGAGGCGAAGGGAAGCTTCGTGCTCAGTTCCTGACGGAAGAAATGGGAGCAATGGATGGGCCTACTGCACCGTGCCCCGCGCATCCACCTTCACCGCGCCCAGCACCTCGTCGCCCCGCACGAAGACCACCTTGTCGAACAGGTTCGTCACCGGGCACACATGGTTCGGCGTGATCCGCACGAGGTCGCCCACCTTCGGCTTGTCGTTGAGGTGCGAGATGTCGAGGAAGCCATGCTCCTCCGACATGTTGTAGACGCGCGCGCCCGAGAGTGCGCGCACCTCGCCATAGCCTTCGAGGCCGAGGAGGTCGCTGGTGAGCGCCTTGGAGCCGGCGTCGATCATGGCGCGGTTCGCAGTCGGCACGCTCACCACGGTCGAGAGAACGGAGAGTGCGCAGTCCTCCGCCGTCGCGGAGCCCGCGGCCACCTGCATCCGGTCGAAATAGATGTAGGTCCCGGCGCGATACTCCGTGGCCAGCCCAAGGCCCTCGTCCTTCCACATGTCGGGCGAGCCGCCGGTGGACACGGCGGGAACCTCAAGGCCGGATTTCGACAGCCCCTCGCGCGCCACGTCGAGGAAGGCCGCCATCTGCGGGCGTGCCCCATTCTTCGGCAGCGTCATCAGCCCCCCGAAGGTGAGGCCGGGCGCCCGGTCGATGGCCTGGGCCAGGGCAATCGCCGCCTGCGGGTTCTGCACCCCGTTGCGCCCGGCACCCGTGTCGCATTCGACCAGCACCTCGATGTCCCGCCCCGCGAGCGAGGCGGCGTGGGAGAGCCCTTCGAGCACGGCGTCATTGTCCGCCACCACCTTGATCGCGCTGCGCCGCGCCAGTGCCGCCAGCCGCTCCAGCTTGTGGTGCCCCACCACGTTGAAGGTCAGCAGCATGTCTGAAATGCCGGCGTCCGCCATCACCTCCGCCTCGCCCAGCTTCTGCACGGTGATGCCCTTGGCGCCGAGATCGATCTGCGCCTTGGCCAGCGGCACCAGCTTGTGCGTCTTGATGTGCGGGCGGTTGGCGAGGCCCAGCGCATCGCAGCGGGCCTGCCAGCGCCGGAGGTTCCGCTCCACCACGCCAATGTCGATGACGGGCACGGGCGTTTCGAGGTCCTCCAGGCGGGAACCGGCGTCCTCGAACTGGAAATGGGTCAGAATGTCCATCGCTTCGGGCTCCACAGCTGCGAAGCCGCACTCTAGCATCCGGGGCGTGCCGTGGCGAACGGTGAGCCCCGCATGGCAGGCGTGTGCTTGCGCGTTGCCGCGACGTGACCGGTTGGCTAGTCTTCTCCGCCTGTTGGCAAGGGGAGGACGGCATGTATCTCGAAAAGCTGCGGCTCGATGGCCGCGTGGCGGTGGTGACGGGCGGCGGCCAAGGGATCGGCGCGGCCTGCGCCCAGGCGCTGGGGGAGGCGGGGGCGACGGTCATCGTCGCCGAACTCCTGCCCGAGCGCATAGACAGGGCGGTGAAGGAGCTGAAGGGCCTCGGCATCGCGGCCCATGGCTGGGAACTCGACGTGACCAAATCCGCCGAGGTGGACCGTGTGGCCGCCGAGATCGAGAAGGCCCATGGGCCGGTCTCCATCCTCATCAACAATGCCGGCATCGCCAAGTCGAATGTGCCCGCCGAGGAGACGAGCGACGATCACTGGCGCGTGCACATGGACATCAACCTCGACGGCGTCTTCTGGTGCTGCCGCGCATTCGGCCGGCAGATGCTGGCGGCGGGCAGGGGCTCCATCGTCAACATCGGGTCGATCTCGGGCTTCATCGTCAACAAGCCGCAGCCTCAGGCCTTCTACAATGCCTCCAAGGCCGCCGTGCACCACCTCACGCGCTCGCTCGCGGCGGAATGGGCCACGCGCGGCGTGCGCGTCAACGCGGTGGCGCCGTCCTACATCGAAACGCCGCTCACCGCCTTCGGCATGAAGGAACACCCCGAGATGCTGAAGACCTGGATCGAGATGACGCCCATGGGCCGCGTCGGCCAGCCGGACGAGATCGCCTCCGTCGTGCAGTTTCTCGCGTCGGACGCGGCGAGCCTGATGACCGGCGCCATCGTGCTCGCGGATGGCGGCTATTGCAGCTGGTAGCGCTCAGCCTGCCGGGGGAAAGCGCCGCTTCAGGTCTTCGATCTGTTCCGTGTTGAGGTAGCGCGTCGGCCGCCCGTGGAGGAGGAGATAGAGCCTGGCCGTCTCCTCCAGCTCCTCGATGGCGTCGACGGCGGCGGAGAGGCTCGTTCCCGCCACCACCGGCCCGTGGTTGGCCAGCAGCACGGCGTTGTGCTTCGCGGCGGCGCGGCCCACGGCCTCGCCCAGCGCCTTGTCGCCCGGCGCATAATAGGGGATCAGCGGCAGCTTGCTGACACGCATCACATAATAGGCCGTGATCGGCGGCAGCACGTCCTCATGGTCGATCCCGTCGAGGCAGGAGACGGCCACCGAATGCGTGGAGTGCAGATGCACAACCGCCCCCGCCTTCGGCCGCTCGCGGTACATGGCGAGATGCAGGAAGCTCTCCTTCGTCGGGTCGTCGCCATCCACCAGCCGGCCATGGTCATCGAGCTTGGAGAGCCGCGCGGGGTCGAGCCGCCCGAGGGACGAGCCCGTCGGCGTCATCAGCCAGCCGTCGGCGACACGCAGGGAGATGTTGCCGGACGAACCGAAGGTGAGGCGCCGCTCGAACATGGAACGGCCCATCTCGCAGATGAATTCGCGCGCCTTGGCTTCGATCATTGCAATGCCTCCAGTGCCTCCGCGAAGAAATCGGGCCCGCCGAAATTCCCCGATTTCAGCGCCAGCGCATGGCGCGTGCCGCCATAGGACAGGCAGGCCGGAACGCCGGGCGCAATCTGCGGCCCGATTTCCAGCGCCTCGACCTTGAGGGCCGAGACCACCGCGCCGGAGGTCTCGCCGCCCGCGATCACGAAGCGGCGCACACCCTTTTCGGCAAGCCCGCGCGCGATCTCGGCAATGGCATGCTCGATCATCTCGCCCGCCTTCTCGCGCCCGAACTGCGCCTGCACGGCCGCCACCTTCTCAGGCGGCGCGGAGGCGTAGATGAGCGCGGGGCCGGATTTCAGCTTGTCCTCGGCGAAGGCGAGGAGGTCCGCAACCGTCTTCTCCGGCTCCCGGGCAAGGGCCAGCGGGTCGATCGCCATGGCCGGATGCTTCGCCGCGAAGCGCTCCACCTGAGCGAGCGTCGCGGCGGAGCAGGAGCCGGACAGCACGATGCCGGGGCCGCCCACCTTCGCCAGTGGTGCCGCGCCCTCGCGCTTGGGGATCAGCCGCGCCATGCGGTAGCTGGCGGGAAGCCCGATGGCCACGCCGGAGCCCCCGGTGATGAGCGCCATGGAGGAGGAGGCCGCCCCGATGTTCTCGAGGTCCTTGTCCTCCACCGCGTCGACGATGGCGTGGCGCACCCCTTGCGCCTGAAGCGCCGCATAGGCCTCCGCGATGGCGGGTGCGCCCTGCTTCACTGTCCGGTAGGGCACCAGGCCCACCTTGTGCGCCGTCTGCCGCCCCAGCACGCGAACGAGGTTCGCATCCCTCATCGGCGTCAGCGGATGGTTGCGCATGGAGGAATCGGAGAGGAGATCGCCGCCCACGAAGAGATGCCCCAGATAGATGGTGCGGCCATTCTCGGGGAAAGCGGGGCAGGCGATGGTGAAGTCCGACTTCAACTCCTCCAGCAGCGCATCCGCCACCGGCCCGATGTTGCCCGCGTCCGTGGAATCGAAGGTCGAGCAGTATTTGAAGAAGATCTGCTTCGCGCCATTGGCCTTCAGCCAGCGGCAGGCGGCGAGCGATTGCGCCACCGCCTCGCCTGCCGGAATGGTGCGCGACTTCAGCGCCACCACCACGGCGTCTGCCTCAGGCGCGCCGCCCTTCGGAATGCCGATGGTCTGCACCGTGTGCATGCCCCGGCGCGTCAATGTGTTGGCAAGGTCGGTCGCGCCGGTGAAGTCGTCGGCAATGCAGCCCAGAATCATGTGTCAGCCCGTCTTGATGCGGGTCACACCATAGGGTCCGAGGTCCACCGAGGAAAGTTTCTTCATCCTCTCGCCCGCGCGGAGCAGGTAGTCTGCTTGCGTGGCCAGCTTCTGGAACGTGCCGTCAGAGAGGCGATGGATCTCGGCGGCACCCGATAGCCCCGTCACCTTCACCGTCTGCGGCTCCGGCGTGAGGTTGGCGAGCCACAGTTCCCGGCCTTCCTCCGTGCGGTAGGCCAGCGCCGCCACGGTCGACGCCGCGCTCGACACGGCGTCCAGCCGCTTGTTGCCGCTCGCCGCCCCAAGCCCCGCGATCACGTGATAGGCGGGATAGACCTCCGCCTTCGCCCCGTCGAACCAGGGCTGGGCGTAACCGGCCTTGCGGTAGATTGCACCCTGCGGCCCCGTCACCGCGCCCAGCGCCACAGCGTCGAGCCCGCCCTTGGCGAAGGCAGCCACGAGCCCCAGGTTCCAGGCGGCCGCGAACAGCCCGCGCTGGCGCGGGTCCATGTCGGAAAGGCAGACGCGCCCGTTGCTCGGGTTCTGCGCCACGGCGGCGCCGTAAGGATTGTCGCGGCAGGGGATGGAGGAGGGACCGAGCAGATAGGGCGCCTTGCCGATCATCCTGCGCGTCGAGGCGATGATGGAGGGCAGCGATTCCAGCGTCTCCATCACCGAAATGTCGTCCGCCGCATGCACGATGGGGCAGACGCTGTGGGTGACGAAGTCGAACACGCCTTGGGGCACCGGCTTGCGGTTCAGCTCCGTGAAATAGGAGAGCATGCCGCCCCCCAGCGTGATGCCGGGAAACTCCTTGCGCGCCGCCGCCGCCATCTCCTCGTAGGTTGGCCCCCAGGGGCGCGGCGTGTTGGGCTGGAAGGACTTGAGGTCATGCATCTGCGTGACGATGATTGCGTCCGGCACATAATCCGCCTTGCGCAACTCCTTCGCGATTGCCGCCACTTCCTCGGCTGCGGGCGCCTTGGCGGGCAGCACGATCTCGAGGAAGGAGAGGGCGCCGGTCCGCTCGCGCAATTCGCGGAAGGCGGCGGCCGCCTCGCGCTGGCCCTTTTTCCGCCCGTCGATCTGGCAGACGAGGTGGTTGGCCTCCATTGCCTCGATCAGCTCCGCCGTCTCCAGCGTGTGCTTCGCCTCGCCCATCGGCACGCCCACGCCGATCGCGGGGATCATGCCCTTGACGCCGCCGACCGCCACGCTGACGCCCGAGCCCGCCTTCGCCGCCTTCCGCGCGGCGGGCTTGCCCTCGATGCTGACGGTGATCGACTGGGTGAAGGGCTCGCCCTTCTTCAGCGTGTAGGGCCAGGGGTCGAGGAGCGAGCACACATAGGTCTTGTAGGAGGCGTCCATCCAGTTGCGGTGGTCCTCCATCTCGAACTTGTTGCCCTCCATCAGCACCGTGGCGGTCACACCCGGCACCACCTGGTGCTTCAGCGAGCGGATCTCGAACACCGGCTGGCCGGGGCTGATGAATTTCGGGAACTTCGCTTTCCGCTTCTTCCCGTCGGTATGGACGATCTCGACGGGCTCGCCCACCACGCCGTTCAGCGGGTGCAGCACCACGAAGCCGGTGCGGTTGGTGAGAAAATCGGTGAGCGGCATTCCGGTGGCGGAGAAGACCAGCGTGCCGTTGGCCTTCGCCTCGATCTTCGCGTCATAGCGAAGCCCCTGGCCCTTGTCCTTGGTGGTGGCCGTGTAGCTGACGGTGAAGCCGTCCTTGCCCTGCCTGATCTTGAGGTTCTCGATTACCGGCGTGTAGGTGCCCCAGTCCTTGTCGCGCACCAGGTAGGCGATGCCGCGCAGCACTTCCGCACCCTTGTAGCGGATGTAGCGCAGCGCCCCATTGTCGAACATGGCGGTGATCGGCCCCGCCTCCAGAATGCGGCGCTTGCCCTCCGCCACATCGGTTCCGGTAAGCTTGATCGCGCGGGTGAGGGCGCTTTTCGCCATGGTCTGCCTCCCAGTGGACTGTCAGATGACCTTGTCGGTCGTTGGGTCGATGATGACCGCACGCGTCATGTCGATGTCAATCTCCGTCTTTTCGCCGGGGCGCGACACGTCATGCGCGGCAAGCTCCGCGATGATGGAGGCACCCCCCAGCGGCATGGTCGCCTGCACGCGAGAGCCCGTAGGCTGGACGAGTTCGATGGTGACGGGCACGCGCGCATGTCCGGGCGCAAGGCCGGCCCCCGCCCGGGCGATGTATTGCGGCCGCAGCCCCAGTACCACCGCCTGCCCAGGCTTCAGCGCGCGGCCGGGCATGGCGAGTTCCGTGCCGTCGTTCAGCCTCACGCCGGACTGGGTCGTCGTGGCGGGGAGGAAGTTCATCTTCGGACTGCCGAGGAAGCCTGCGACGAAGCGCGTGGCGGGCCGCTCGAACAGGTCCAGCGGGGCGCCCTGCTGCTCGATCAGTCCGTCACGCAACAGCACGATCCGGTCCGCCAGCGTCATCGCCTCGATCTGGTCATGCGTGACGTAGACCATGGTGCGGCCCAGTTCCTGGTGCAGCCGCTTGATCTCGATGCGCATGTCGTCGCGCAATTGCGCATCGAGGTTGGAGAGCGGCTCGTCGAAGAGATAGAGGATCGCGTCCCTCACGATGGCCCGGCCGATGGCCACGCGCTGGCGCTGCCCGCCCGAAAGCTCGCGCGGGAAGCGGGCGAGGAGATGGGCGATCCCCAGCATCTCGGCGGCGCGCTTCACCCGCTTCTCCACCTCCGGCTCCGCCACCTTGCGGGAGCGCAGCCCGAAGGCGATGTTGTCCTTCACGTTGAGATAGGGGTAGAGCGCGTAGTTCTGGAACACCATGGCGATGTCGCGGTCGCGGGGCCTGGCCCAGGTCACGTCCCTGCCGCCGATCTCGATCGTGCCGGAACTTGCCTCCTCCAGCCCCGCGATGGTGCGGAGCAGGGTGGACTTGCCGCAGCCCGAGGGCCCCACGAGCACCGTGAACTCGCCGGACGGCACCTCGAGGCTGATCCCCTTCACCGCATGGAAGGCGCCGTAATGCTTGTGGAGGTTGGTGATCTTGAGGTCGGACATTTCTAACCTTTGTATTCTTGAAAGCATCGTGACGTCGACTGAAACCGGCTCGCCCCTCCTCTTGCCATCGCCGGGATGACGAACTCAGATGTGTGAGGCACGCTCCAATTCCATTTGATCGTTCATCGTTCTAACCTTTGACTGCGCCCATGGAGATGCCGCGCACCAGATAGCGCTGCATGATGGCGACCGTGAAGAAGACGGGAATGGTGCCCAGCACCGACATGGCCGCGATCTTGGCCCAGAAATTGGACTGGCCGCCGAAGTAATGCGTCACCTGCACCGTGTAGGTGGTCACCTCGGTGCGCGTCAGCACCAGCGCGAAGAGGAAGTCGTTCCACGCGAAGACGAAGGTGAAGACGGCGGTGGCGAACAGCCCCGAGCGCGCCATGGGGAAGACCACCTTCCACAGAACCTCCCATCGCGTGCAGCCGTCGACGAGGGCCGATTCTTCCAGCTCCAGCGGAATGTCCTCGATGTAGCCGCGCATCATCCAGATGACGTAGGGCAGCGAGAAGGCCGTGTAGAGCACGATGAGCCCCACATAGCTGTCCACCCAGCCCAGCCACACATAGAGCAGGAACAGCGGGAAGACGATGGCCACCGGCGGCATCATGCGCTGCGAGATGATCCACACGGCGAGGTTCTCGCCACCCGTCTTGAATCTCACAAGGCTGTAGGCCGCAATCGTGCCGAGGATCATCGCGAAGAAGGTGGAGACCGAGGCGAGGATGAGGCTGTTGCCCACCGTCGCCGCATCGCCGTCCTTGAACAGCACGTTGTAGTTCGCCAGCTGCAGCGACTTCGGATACCACACGGGCGGGAAGGCGAAGATCTCGTCCGGCGTCTTGAAGGAGATGATGAACAGCCAGTAGACCGGGAACACGAAGACGAGCGTGATCAGCACCGCCAGCGCATAGCGGAAGGCAAGGCGGCTGCCGGGGCGGCGGTGGAAGGGCAGGGCGGTTTTCATTTCGCGAGTCCCATCCGGCGGATGGCCCATGTGACGATGACGGTCAGCAGTGCGATGACGAGGAAGGCGATGGCCGCCGTATAGCTCGTCTCGAACTGCTTGAAGCCTTGCGTGTAGGTATAGATCGAGATCGTCTCCGTCATCGTGCCGGGCCCGCCCATGGTCAGCGCCCAGATGATGTCGAAGATGCGGAACAGGTCCAGCCCCCGGATCAATATGGCGATCGCCATGACGGGCCAGATCGCGGGCAGCACGATGTAGCGGAAGGTGCGGATGAAGGATGCCCCGTCGATCTCGGCCGCTTCCGTCTGCGACTTGTCGACGTTGGAAAGGGCAGCGAGCAGGATCAGGAACATGAAGGGCGTCCACTGCCAGATCTCGCAGAAGATGATGGCGGGGTAGACGAGGTTCGGGCTGATGGTCCACAGCAGGTTCACCCGCTCGCCCGCGAACCAGCCGAGGATCTGGTTGACCGGCCCATACTGGTTGTCGAGCAGCAGCCGCCACGTGGCGCCCGCCACGATGGGCGAGATGATGGTGGGCAGCACGAGGAGCGACACGAACACCTGCCGCCCCGGCATCTTCTCGAGGAACAGATAGGCCATGGCCAGCCCGAGGATCAGTTCCAGCGGCAGCGCGATCGCCGTGATCAGCAGCGTGTGGGCCAGCGACTGCCAGAGGCGGGCATCCTTGAACAGCAGCTTGTAGTTATGAAGCCCGGCGAAGGAGGTGTCCGTGTCCATCATGTCGATGCGCATGAAGGAGACGACGAGTGAATAGATGAGCGGGAACAGGCCCACCGCCAGCAGCAGGAACACCGCCGGCGCGATGAGCCAGTATTTGAAGTTCCGGTCCGGTGCGTGGGCGGCGATCTGCATCATTGCTCTTCGAATTGACCTGCTCTTGTGGCGTCATCCCGGCGAAGGCCGGAATCCAGCTTCGGGCTGCGCAAGCTGGACTCCGGCCTTCGCCGGAGTGACGGAGCGGGAGGGGACCTTCTCCCGCGCGGGCCGCGCGGGAGAAGGCAAGGCATGCCTCACCCCTTCGGGTAAGCCCCCGACTTGGCAGCCCAGCTGCCGTAGACGGCCTTCTGCTTGTCGACGCCGATCTTCTCGGTGATGGCGTCCCACTCGGCCGCCGCCGCGTCGGCGATGGCTTTCGCGTCCTCGCCGGCCCAGAGCTTGGAGATCATCTGGCGCAGCACCTCCTCGTACTTGTCGGTCTGCAGAAGCGACAGGTCGAGCAAGCCGTTGTTGGCGCCTTCCTGGAGCGCCTTCAGGTAGTCCTTCGCGTCCGGCCACTTGGCCAGATACTCGGGGCTGGTGAAATGCGAGTCGCGGAACGGGTCGCGCAGCGCGTAGGGCAGTTGCACGCGCTCCAGCGACACCGCCTCGCTGTTCAGCCACTGGATGAACAGATAGGCCGCATCCTTGTTCTTGGAGCCGGAGGCGACGGAGAGGCAGAAGCCCGCCGCCAGTTCCGGGTGGCCGCCCGGCGGCATCGAATAGCCCACCTTTCCGGCGATCGTGGATTTCGGGACCCAGCTCAGCACCTCCTGGTCGGTGCCGTAGCCCGCGGCCCAGCGGCCATAGGGCGGCCAGGAGATGGTCATCACGGTCTGGCCCTGCAGGAAGGCGGCGAGGTTTTCGACGAAGCCCCACTGCTCCACGCCCGGCGGCATCCAGGCGTTCTCCGCGCGCATGTCGGTCAGCACCTTCACGCCGACGTCGGAGTTGATGGTGGCCTTCATCGTCTCCGCGTCGAAGAACTTGCCGCCCTCGTTGCGGAAGCGCTCCTGGAACATGAACATGGTGTAGGGCGGCTGGCGGAAGAAGCCCGCGCCATACATGTTCTTGTCCTTCAGGATCTCGGTCAGCGCCGCGCCCGTCACGTCGAAGTCGGCCCAGGTGGTCGGAACGGCCAGGTCCTTGCCGGTCTTGGCCTTGAAGGCCTCCTTCACCGCGGCATCCTCGAACACGTCCTTGCGGTAATACATGACGAAGACGTCGCCGTCGTCCGGGAAGGAATAGATCTTTCCGTCATGCATCATCTGGTTGTCGCGGTAGGTCGGCGCGATCTTCTGCAGCTCCTCGCGATAGCCGTACTTGTCCACGTAAGGGTCGAGCACCTCCAGCGCCCCGGCATTGGCGAGGTCGGGCATCCAGGACGGGATGACGTTCAGCGCGTCATAGGCGCCGGCACCCGACTTGTAGTCCTGCAGGATCTTGGTGAACATCTCCGCCGTCGACACCTCCACCACCTTGACGTCGATGCCGGTGAGCTCCTTCCACTTCGGGCCGGAGAAGTTCAGCGGGTCCAGCGCCTGCAGGCCCGCCTCCCAGACGATGGTGATCGTCTGTCCGCTATACTGCTTGGCGGCATCGACGGCGGTCTGGGCCGCGTCGGCCGCCGCGGCCTGGCGTGCCGCGAAGCTCGTCGAACCGGCAAGCCCGGCTGCAATGCCGATCTTGCCTACGTCGCGTCTCGTAACCATGTCCTTCCTCCCTTGTGTTGAACGGCGCGATGCGCATCCGTTCGCTTTCCCCGTGTCTCCGGGGAAGTCGTCATCCGAAGCGCCTGGCGAAGCCTTCGAGCCTGGCCTTGAAAGCGGGGCGTTCCAGCACCTCGCGGTTCACCACGCCGCGCGGCACCTCGCCCTTCATCACGTCGAGAACGGCCTTCACGTCGGCCGCACCATTCCCGGCGAAGCACTGGTCGGTCCAGCACAGCGCATGGGGGGCGGCGATCACATTGTCGAGCTTGAACAGCGGGTCGTCGGGGTCGGTCGGCTCCTGCTCGAACACGTCCAGCCCCGCGCCCGCGATCCTGCCGTCCCGCAGCACGTCCGTCAGCGCCTTCTGGTCCACGATGGGGCCGCGCGCCGTGTTGATGAAATAGGCCGTGGGCTTCATCAGCCCCAACCGCTCGGCATTCACGATGTGGTGCGTGGCGGGCGTCAAGGGGCAGTTGACGGTGAGCACGTCGGCGCGCGCGAAGAGCTCCTCGATGGAGACGAGTTCGATCCCCAGCTCCGCGGCAACCGCCTTGTCCGCATAGGGATCATGCGCGATGAAGCGCATGTCGAAGGGCCGCGCCAGGCGGAACATCTCCGCCCCGATGTTGCCCACGCCGAGAGAGCCCAGCACCTTGCCCACGAGGCCCACGCCCATGTGCGCGCCCCGCGCCGCGAAGCCGGGTGCGCCCTGCCGGGCCAGCCTGTCCTTCACCATCAGCTTGCCGGTCAGCGCCAGCATGAAGGTGATGATCGAGACGGCCACCGGGCGGCGCACGCCGTCGGGCGTGATGACGAGCGCGATGTCGTTGGCCGTGCAGGCCGGAACGTCCACCGTGTCATAGCCCACGCCGAAGCGCGCGATGACGGCGAGCCTGCCGCTCACCGGCACGCTGGTGGCGTCGAACCGGTGCGCCAGCAGGATCAGCGCGTCGAAATCCTCCAGCTGTTCGGCTTTGAGCGGCGAGGCATTGTCGAGGAATTCCATCTCGACGCCCTTGGCCGTCCGAAGCGGCGTCAGGTCGAAGTCGGGGAAGGTGGGCGAGCCGTCCGCCTTCCTGAAATCTCCGGAGAGGGCGACGCGGAATGCCATCAGCGCACCCCCTCGCGGATCGCCTTCGCGGCGGCGGCCAGCCCGTCGCGCAGCACCCAGATGTCGCCCGAATAGCAGATGAAGTCGAAGCCTCGGCCGTGGAAGGCGATGCCCTGCTCGACATTGGGCACGAGCCGCCCCAGCGCCTTGCCGTGTGTCTTCGCCGCGGCGATGATCGCATCCATCGCGGCGGTGAACGCCGGGTGGTCGAACTGCCCCGGGATGCCGAGCGACACGGAGAGGTCGAAGTGCCCGACCCACAGCGCATCCACGCCCTCCACCCGGGCGATGGCGTCGACGTTCCGCGCGCCGTCCGCCGTCTCGATCAGGCAGATCACCATGGTGCGGTCATTGGCGGATTTCAGCGCCTCGGCCACCGGTGCGCCCCGGTAATTGTCATGCGCCATCTGCAGGCCCACGCCGCGCTTGCCGGCGGGGAAATACTTCACCGAGTCGACCATGGCCCTGGCCTGTTCCGCCGTCGAGATCATCGGCGCGATCAGCCCCTCGGCCCCCATGTCGCAGGCCCGGGCGAGCATGTCGTTCTCCTGTGCGGGAACGCGCACCATCACGGGAAGCCCCGCCGCCTCGAAATAGCGGATGGCGCTCTTCAGCGTCTCGAAGGAGAAGCCCGAATGCTCCATGTCGAAGAAGGCGAAATCCATCCCCGCCGCCTTGAGGATGTGGCCGATCCCCGGCGTTGCGAATTCGACGATGAAATTGCCGACCTTCAGCTCTTTCGAGCGCGCGAGTTCCTTGAGCCCCATGACGGATGCTCCTCCCGAAGCGGACCCGGTTGGGTCCGGGTCAGACTGATTGACTTATCATACCAGTAGCATGTAAGCAGGTCGGAACGCTATCCGAGGTTTCCGCATGACGTCAATCGCTCTCTTTGGGGCCGGGGGCAAAATGGGCCACCGCCTCTCCCGCAATCTGAAGGCTTCCCGCTTCAGCGTGCGCCATGTGGAGGTGAGCGATGCGGGCCGCGCAAGGCTCGCGCAGGATTTCGGCATCGCCTGCCTCCCGCAGGAGCAGGCGCTGGCCGGTGCGGAGGTCGTCATCCTCGCCGTGCCGGACACCCACATCGGCAAGGTGGCGCAGTCGATCCAGCACCTGCTGGCGCCCGGCACCATGGTGGTGGTGCTGGATGCCGCCGCCCCCTTCGCCGGCCACCTGCCGGAGCGTCCGGACCTCACCTATTTCGTCACCCACCCCTGCCACCCGCCGATCTTCAACGACGAGACGGAGATGGCCGCGAAGCTCGACCGCTTCGGCGGCGTCGCCGCCAGGCAGCACATCGTCAACGCCCTGATGCAGGGCCCTGAGGCGCATTACGCGCTGGGCGAGGAGGTGGCGCGCACCATCTGGGCCCCCGTCATGCGCTCCCACCGCGTGAGCGTGGAGCAGATGGCGCTGCTGGAGCCCGGCCTCTCCGAAACCGTCGTCGCCTCGCTCCTCGACGTGATGCGCGAGGCGATGGACGAGGTCGTCTCCCGTGGTGTCCCCGCGGAAGCCGCGCGGGATTTCCTGCTCGGCCACATGAACATCCTCGGCGCTGTGATCTTCAAGGAACAGCCGGGCGTGTTTTCCGACGCCTGCAACAAGGCCATCCAGTTCGGCAAGCCCATGCTGATGCGGGACGACTGGAAGAAGGTCTTCGAGCCGGAAGAAATCGCCGCCTCCATCCGGCGGATTACCTGACCTCTGCCCCCGAACTGCCCGTTGTTCCCTCCGGAACCTTCCGTCACCCCGGCGAAGGCCGGGGTCCAGCTCTGTTTCAGCATGCGCGGCAAGACAGCTGGATCCCGGCCTGCGCCGGGATGACGGCAATTGAGAAGCCCTTCGGTCTCTCCCGCCGCATGCCTCCATCCCGCAGGAAACCCTTGCGCTTTCCGCACCGTTGGTGCTGAAAGCCGCCAGTTCCGGGAGTGGGCCATGATCGAAATTCTTCAATCCATGATGACGGGCGAAGCCCTCTGGGCGCTGGGCCAGGTGATCATGATCGACCTCGTGCTGGCGGGCGACAATGCCGTGGTCATCGGCCTCGCCGCGTCGGGCCTGCCGAAGGACCAGCGCAACAAGGCGATCCTGGTCGGCATCCTGGCGGCCACGGTGCTGCGCATCGGCTTCGCCAGCGTCACCACCCAGCTGCTGCAGATCCTGGGGCTCATCCTCGTCGGCGGCATCCTGCTCCTCTGGGTCAGCTGGAAGATGTGGCGCGAGCTGCGCAACGGCCATGGCGAGGAAGAGGGCGTCGAAGCCGTGACCGGCGAAGACATCAACGCCGATGGCACCATCGGCGCGCCCGTGGGCCGCAAGACCTTCGCCCAGGCCGCCTGGCAGATCATCGTGGCGGACGTCTCCATGTCGCTCGACAACGTGCTGGCCGTGGCGGGTGCCGCGCGCGAGCATCCGGCGGTGCTGGTGGTCGGCCTCGTGCTATCGATCGCGCTCATGGGCCTGGCGGCCTCCTTCATCGCCCGCCTGCTGCAGAAGCACCGCTGGATCGCCTATGTCGGCCTGGCCATCATCCTCTACGTGGCGCTCGACATGATCTGGCGCGGCATCCTCGAAGTCTATCCGGCCCTGATCTGATGCGGGGCTTCGACACCGGCCGCTTTCTCGGGATCACGGCGGGCGCCCTGGCGCTGGCGCCGGCGATCCACGAGGCGGCCGGTGCGCAGCATGCCGCAGGCCTGCGCAACGTCTTCTTCCTCGGCACCGGCGGTGCCGCAATCCTCATGCAGCCCGCCGCCCAGCTGATGCAGCGGCGGTCAGGCCTCCCCGTCTTCACCGACATCGCGGCGGAACTGGTTCTCGCCGGCCATCCGGCACTGGGCAAGGGGTCGCTGGTGGTGATCCCCTCGATCTCCGGCACCACGAAGGAGTCGGTCGCGGCGCTGGACTATTGCCGGGAAAAGGGCGCCACCGTCTTCTCGCTGGTCGGCCATGCGGGAACGCCGCTGGCGGAGAAGGCGGACCGCGCCTTCGTCAACTTCGCGGAAGACGACACGGCGCCTGAGTCGCTCTACATCCAATCCCTGCTCCTCGCCCTCTCGCTGATGGAGCATCGCGGCGAAGGCCCCGATTACGGCCAGACGGTCGCCGAGCTTTCCACGCTCCCGCAGCACCTCCTCGCCGCCAAGCACGCCTTCGCGCCGGAGGCGGAGCGGCTGGCCCAGGGACTCGCGGGCGATGCCTATCACATCATCACGGGTGCCGGCGGCAGCTGGGCGCCTTCCTGGTACTTCGCCATGTGCGTGCTGGAGGAGCAGCAATGGCTCCGCACCCGGCCCGTCCAGGCGGCGGATTTCTTCCACGGCACCTTCGAACTCGTCGAGAAGGGCGTCAGCCTCATCGTGCTGAAGGCGGAGGACCACACCCGCGCATTGTCCGCGCGCGTCGAGGCCTTCGCCCGGAACTACACGGACAGGCTCACCGTGCTGGACGCCGCCTCCTGCGGCATGCCCGGCCTCTCGCCCGAAACCCGCGCCTTGATCTCGGCGATCATCCTCGCCACCCTGCTGGAGCGGCTGACCGCGCATCTGGCGGTGGCGCGCAATCATCCGCTGAACATGCGGCGCTATTACAGGAAGGTCGCCTACTGAGGGGGCTTGAAGCATGACCGACTATCCGCGTGACATGAAGGGCTACGGCCGCGCCATCCCCGATCCGCAATGGCCGGGCGGCGCCCATGTGGCCGTGCAGTTCGTGCTGAACTACGAGGAGGGGGGCGAGAACAACATCCTCCACGGCGATGCCGCGTCCGAAGCCTTCCTCTCGGAGATCGTCGGCGCGCAGGCCTGGCCGGGCCAGCGCCACTGGAACATGGAGTCGATCTATGAATATGGCGCAAGGGCCGGCTTCTGGCGGCTGTGGCGCATGTTCACGGGCCGCAACGTGCCGCTCACCATCTATGGCGTCGCCACCGCGCTGATGCGCTCGCCCGAGCAGGTGGAGGCCATGAAGGAAGCGGGCTGGGACATCGCCAGCCACGGCCTCAAATGGGTCGAGCACAAGGACATGCCCGAGGAGGAGGAGCGCCGCCAGATCGCGGAGGCGATCCGCATCCACACAGACGTGACGGGTGAGCGGCCCCTGGGCTGGTACACCGGCCGCTGCTCCATGAACACCACGCGCCTCGTCATGGAGGAGGGCGGCTTCCTCTATTCGTCCGACGACTACGCCGACGATCTCCCCTATTTCCTGCGGAAGCCGGACGGGGGCAAGCACCTCGTCATTCCCTACACGCTCGACGCCAACGACATGCGCTTCGCGACGCCCCAGGGCTTCAACACGGGCGAGCACTTCTTCCAGTATCTGAAGGACAGCTTCGACTGCCTCTACGAGGAGGGCCGCCGCGGGTCTCCGAAGATGATGTCGGTTGGCCTCCACTGCCGGCTCGTGGGCAGGCCGGGCCGCGCCGTGGGGCTGGCGAAATTCCTCGACTACGTTCTCGCGCACGAGAAGGTGTGGATCCCCCGCCGCATCGACATCGCGCGCCACTGGCACACCACATTCGGATGATCGGACAGGACATGAGCAAGATCAGCTTCCACGACCTCTCTCAGATGAGCCGCGAGGCGCGCGACCGCCTCCTCCGGCGCACCGAGGCGGACATCTCCTCCTATGAGGAGAAGGTGAAGCCCATCATCGCCGCCGTGCGCGGCGAGGGTGACGAGGCGCTCGCCCGCTTCGCCCGCGACTTCGACAAGTCGCCCGTCACGGCCGACGCCATCGCCGCCACGGAGGAGGATTTCGCCCGCGCCGGGAAGACGCTGGACCCGCAGGTGAGGGAGGCGCTGGCCTTCATGGCGGTCAACATCCGCAAGTTCCACGAGGCGCAGAAGCCGGAGGAGATGTGGTTCAATGAGATCCGCCCCGGCGTCTTCGCGGGTGACCGCACCACCGCCATCCCCTCCGTCGCCTGCTACATCCCGCGCGGCAAGGGGGCCTTCCCCTCATCCGTGCTGATGCAGTCGATCCCCGCCAAGGTCGCGGGCGTCAAGGAGATCTGCATCATCACCCCGCCCGGTCCTGACGGGCACATCGATGACGCCACGCTGGTGGCCGCGCGCATGGCAGGCGTCACCAAGGTGTTCAAGGCGGGCGGCGCGCAAGGCATCGCCGCCGTGGCCTACGGCACGCAGACGGTGCCGAAATGCACCAAGGTCGTGGGCCCGGGCAGCCCCTGGGTGGGCGCGGCCAAGCGCCTCGTCTCGCACCTGATCGATGTGGGAACACCCGCGGGCCCCAGCGAACTCATCGTGCTGGCGGATGGCACGGCGGACGGCCGCCTCGCCGGGCTCGACCTCATCATCGAGTCGGAGCACGGGCCGGACTCCTCCGCCTTCCTCGTCACCTGGGATGCGAAGGTGGCGCAGGATGCGATGGACGCCATTCCGGAATTCTGGGCCCAGATGGGCGAGCAGCGCGTGGCCTATTCCTCCACCGTGCTGTGCGGCCCCATGGGCGGCATCGTGCTGGCGCGGGACGAGCAGGAGGCGATCGACTTCTGCAACGACTATGCGCCGGAGCATCTGGGCGTTCACTCGGACGAGCCCTTCCAGTATCTGGGCCGCCTCGAGAACGCGGGCGAGATCCTGCTGGGCCGCCACACGCCGCCCACGCTGGGCAACTTCACCATCGGCGTCAACCACGTGCTGCCCACCAGCGGCTGGGCCAAGACCGGCTCGCCCCTCACCGTCCATGATTTCATGAAGCGCACCTCGGTCGCCTATGTCACGGGCAAGGGCTATCCGGAGCTTGCCAAGCATGCCGAGGTCATCGCCCGCTACGAAGGTTTCGACGGCCACGCCAACGCCGTGTCCGAGACACGCGCGCGCCTGCTGAGGAGCAACGGATGACCAGCCGCAGCGGGGGCCAGATCCTCGTCGACCAGCTGAAGGTGCATGGCACGAGCCACGTCTTCTGCGTGCCGGGCGAGAGCTATCTCGCCGTGCTGGACGCGCTGCACGACGCCGCGATCGAGACCATCGTCTGCCGCCAGGAGGGCGGGGCCGCCTACATGGCGGAGGCCGCGGGCAAGATCACGGGCCGCCCCGGCATCGTCATGGTCACGCGCGGCCCCGGCGCCACCAACGCCTCCTGCGGCATCCATGTGGCCTCCCAGGATTCAACCCCGCTCATCATGTTCGTGGGCCAGGTGGCGCGCGACATGAAGGAGCGCGAGGCCTTCCAGGAACTCGACTACAAGGCCGTCTTCGGCTCCATGGCGAAATGGGTGGTGGAGATCGACCGCGCCGAACGCATCCCCGAAATCGTCAGCCGCGCCTTCCACGTGGCAACCCAAGGCCGCCCCGGCCCGGTGGTGATCGCGCTCCCGGAGGACATGCTGACGGACATGGCGGAGGTGGCCGACGCGCCGCCCTTCGCCCCCGTGGTCATGAAGCCGGGCGCGGATGACATGGAGGCGCTGCAGCGCAGGCTCCTCGCCGCGCAACGCCCCATCCTGCTGGCGGGCGGCTCCGGCTGGAGCGCGGACGGGGTGAAGGACCTCGTGCGCTTCGCCGAGACTTTCGATCTCCCCGTCGCCGTCACCTTCCGCCGCCAGATGCTGTTCCCGGCGGACCACCCCAATTTCGCGGGCGACCTGGGGATAGGCCCAAACCCGAAGCTCCTCCAGCGCGTGAAGGAGGCGGATCTCGTGCTGCTGGTCGGCGGCCGCCTCTCCGAAATGCCGTCCCAGAGCTACACGCTGCTCGACATTCCGGGCGACGGATCGAAGCTCGTCCACGTCCATCCCGGTGCGGAGGAGTTGAACAAGGTCTACCGCGCGGGGCTCGGCATCCTCGCCACGCCCCATGCCTTCGCCGCCGCTGCCGCCGGGCTGCCCAAGCCCAATGCGGTGGCCTGGGCGGGCGGCGCTGAAACCGCCCATGCGGACTACCTCGCCTGGAGCGATCCATCGAAGATCAGGACGGCGGGAGACCTCCAGATGGCGGACGTCATGGCGCATCTGAAGGAGGTGATGCCGGCGGACACCGTCTACTGCAACGGTGCCGGCAACTACGCCACCTGGGTGCACCGCTTCTGGCCCTTCCGCAGCTTCGCCTCGCAGCTTGCCCCCACCTCGGGCACCATGGGCTATGGCGTTCCGGCCTCGGTCGCCGCCAAGGCGCTCCAGCCTCACAAGGACGTGATCGCCTTCGCCGGCGACGGCTGCTTCCTCATGAACGGGCAGGAATTCGCCACCGCCATGCAATATGACCTTCCCGTCATCGTCATCGTGGTGGACAACGGCATGTACGGCACCATCCGCATGCATCAGGAGCGGGAATATCCCGGTCGCGTGTCCGCAACCGCCTTGAAGAACCCGGATTTCGCGGCCCTCGCCCGCTCTTGCGGCGGCCATGGCGAAACCGTGCGGAAGACGGCGGAGTTCGGCCCCGCGCTGGACCGGGCGCGGCAATCCGGCAAGGCGGCGATCATCCACTGCCTGATCGATCCGGAGGCCATCACCCCGGCGCGCAGCCTCAGCGAGATCCGCGACGCCGCGCTCCGGAAATAGGAATCTTGACGGCGGGGGGCCTGGGAGGGTGTTATAGCCGCATGACCAGTGCTTCGCGAACCGCAACCATGCCGCTTGCCGCCCACGCCACCTGCGCCGCGGCGGGCGTGCGCGATGGCCTGAGGGCCGCCCAGTTCTACGTGCGGGACCTCGCCAACGCGGACCGCTTCGGCAAGGGCGAGCCGCGCCGCGTGCCCGCACTCTCCCGCGTGGTGGCGCGCGGCGCCCGCGTCGTCGACCGGGCGATGAACTGGGGGGCGAACGCATCAATCGCGCTGTTCCTGCCGAGCTGGCGCAAGCTTCCCTCGCCCTTCACGCCGGGCCTGATGCATGAGGTGGCGCGCGGCATCCGCGAGGACAGCCTCATCCACAACCCCACCTTCAACGCCTATTTCTTCCGCGCCGCCATCCACATCGCCGGGCGCTATTCGGCCCCGCCCTGGCTCATCCTCGAGCACCGGGTGGATGCCGCCCGCCGCAGCCTCGCCCCGCGCGCCGCCGAAACCGCCTCCGAGGACGAGATGATGGCCCGCATCCTCATCGCCCTTGCGGAGCAGGGCCCCGTCGCCCGCATCGGCAAGGTGTCGGAGCGCAACCGCTTCTTCGCCAAGGTTGAGCAGAACGTGGCGGTTTTCGCCATCGCCTGCGTGGCGCTGATGTTCGCGGAGGAGGGCAGGCCCACGCAGGCCATCGAGGAGGACGAGTTCTTCTCCGTCACCGGCGCCCTGATCGGCCCGCGCCTTCCCGCCATCGCCGCCCTGGTGGACCGCCGCGACGAGGCGGGCCTTGCCCGCGAACTCGCCGACATCAAGTCGATGTATTGATGTTTCAATTGCGGCGCAGCTTTTCCAGCCCGCTCGCCGCCACCGCGGCGATGATGATGGTGCCCACCAGGATGTCGCGCACATAGCTGTCGACGCTCAACTGTGTGAGCCCGTTGGACAGCACGCCGAGGAACAGCACCCCCGCCAGCGTGTTGAGGACGCGCGGCTCGCCATGCCGGCTCATCGTCATGCCGAGGAACACGGCGGCAATCGCATCCAGCATCAGCCCCGAGCCTTGCGTCGGGTTGGCGGAGGCGACGCGCGCGGTATACATCAGCCCCGCCACCGCCGCCCCCAGCCCCGAGAGGGCGAAGGCGATGAGCCTGGTGCGCTTCACGTCGATGCCGGCCAGCCGTGCCGCTTCCGAGCTTCCGCCCATGGCATGGAGGTGCCGCCCGAACACCGTCTTCTGCAGGATGAACCAGGCCGCCAGCAGCGCCAGCGCGGCCACGATCGTCAGGTTCGGGATGGCGATCACCGTCTCGCCCGATTGCCACACGGGAATGCCGCCGCGCGCGAAGGCCCCGAAGCTCGCCGGAATGTCGCTGCCGAAGATCGTCTTGCCCCCGGCCAGCAGGAAGGCGAGGCCGCTGAACACGGTCAAGGTGCCGAGTGTGGCCACGAAGGGCAGGATGCCGAGATAGCTGACCAGGACGCCGTTCAGCGCCCCGCCGATGACACCGGCGCCAAGCGCCGCCACCAATGCCAGCGCCGCGATGTCCGTCTCGCGGAACGTCACCGCCGCCACGATGCCGCCGAGGCTCGCCATGGAGCCGACGCTCAAATCATAGTCCCCCATCGCCATCACGATGGTCATGGCGAAGGCGGTGACCGCCAGCATGCTCACCTGCTGGGAGACGTTCATCAGGTTGCGCCCGGTCATGAAGGTGCCGGGCAGCAGCACCCAGAACAGCAGCACCAGCAGCCCGAAGCAGGCGAGCGTGCCGTAGTTGCGTATGAACGGCACCACGCCCGCCGCCTGCCGTCAGCCCAGCGCCTACTGCTTCACGTTCGCGGAGGTGATGAGCGTTGTCGGCACATAGATCACGCCCTGCTTGATCTGCTCGCCGCCCAGATGGCGCTTCACGGCCTCCGCCGTGGTGGCGCCGATGCCCTTGAAGTCCTGCGCCATGGAGGCCTCGAAACTGCCGCCCTTGGCAATTTCCGCGCGCGCCTCGGGGTTGGCGTCGATGCCGGTGATGACGATGCCCTCACCGCCGCGGCCGGCCGCCTCGATGGCCTGCAGCGCGCCCAGTGCCGGCTGGTCCCATGCCGCCCACACCGCGCCGATCGAGCCCTTCTCGGGGTTGGCGGCGAGGATCGCCTCCATCCTGGCCCGGCTGTCGGCGATGCCGCCGTCCTGCACATCGGGCGTCACGCGGTCGATGACCTTGATGTCCGGATTGTTCTTGAAGATCGCATCGGCGATCACACCGCGCTGCTGCACCGGCGGGAAGGCGTCGAACACGAACATCACGACGTTGCCCTTGCCCCCGAGGCGGTTGGCCACATAGGCGGCCGTGTCGGCGGCCATGGCATAGCCGTTGGAGGTCACGTTGGTGACGAGCAGCGGTGTGGCGCCCGCATCCATGCCGAACACGGGCACGCCCGCGGCCTTCGCCGTCTCGAGGCCCGCCTGCACCTGCGACGGGTCGACGTTGATGACGATGGCGGCAACCTTCTGGTTCGCCGCATCCTCGATGCGGCCCACGGCGGCGGCGACGTCGCCCTTGGTGTCGACGACATTCACCTCCCAGCCGAATTCCTTCGCCTTTTCCTGGAAGGCCTCGACGTAGAACTGCGTGCCCGGCTGCGCGAGATAGGGCGTCACGATGGCGATCTTCTCGCCCGCCGCCTCGGCCGCGAGGCTGCCCGAGCCCAGCATCGCCATGGCCATTGCAAAACCCCAAACATCCCTGCGCTTCATGCCCGCTTTTCCTTCTCGTTTTCTTGCTGCCTTGCGGCCGCGCGGGAAGTAAGCACACCCTTTCCGGAGTGACAAGAACGAGGGGGCGCCATGCTGATCGGCATCGATGTGGGCACGACCGCGGTGAAGGCCGCATCCTTCGACATGGAGGGAAACGTCCTGCGCCGCTTCGGCGAGCGCTACCCGACGCGCCGCCCCGCGCCCGGCCATGTGGAGCAGGACCCTGCCCACTGGATGGACCTCGTGCTGCGCGCCCTGACGGTGCTGGGCGATGGCGAAAAGGTCTCCGCCATCGGGCTCTGCTCGCAGGTCAACACCCATGTCTTCGTCGATCATGACGGCGAGGCGCTGATGCCGGCGCTGACCTGGCAGGACACGCGCTGCGCGGAGGAGGCGGCGGCGCTTGATTCGCAGCTTCCGGCGGAGGCGAAGATCGGCTGGTGGGGCGCACCCCTTCCCGTGGATTCGAGCCACGTCCTCGCCCGCATGGCGCATGTGGCGCGCTGCGCGCCCGATCTCTGGCGGCGCACCCGCTTCGTCATGGCGCCCAAGGACTATTGCATCTTCCGCCTGACGGGCGAGGCCGTGGCGGACCCGATGACCAATTTCGGCATCCTCGACCAGTCGCTCAGCCTGATCGACCCGCTCCTCGCCCTCGTGCCCGGCGCGCGGGAAAGGCTCCCGCGCATCGCGGGCTTCACGCGGCTTGCGGGCCGCATCGCACCAGGGCTTCCCTGTGCCGGCGTTCCCGTGGTGACGGGCGCCATGGATGCATGGTCCGGCCTCCTCGGTGCCGGCGTGGCGGAGGAGGGGCAGGGCCTCTATCTCTCCGGCACCAGCGAAATCTTAGGTGTCGTGTCGCGGAAGCGGAACCCCGTGCCCGGCGTCATCGCCTTCGCCGAATGCGAGGGGATCGTGCTGCATGCCGGCCCCACCCAATCAGGCGGCGCCTCGGTCGACTGGCTGGGCCGGCTCCTGGGCAAGACTGCCGCAGACATCTCGGACCTCGCCGCCACGGCGGACCCGCTTCACGTGCCGCTGTTCCTGCCGCACCTCGATGGTGAGCGCGCGCCGCTGTGGGATCCGCAGGCGCGCGGCTCCTTCACCGGCCTCACCCCGGCTGCGGGCGCGGCGGAACTCTGCCGCGCCGTGCTGGAAGGTGTCGCCTATTCCGCCCGCCTGGTGGTCGAGAGCCTCGCGCAATCGGCAGGGCGCGAGGCGGAGGTCATCCACCACGCGGGCGGCGGCACCTCCTCCGATCTCTGGTGCCAGATCCGCGCGGATGTGCTGCAAAAACCCCTGAAGCGCACCGCCATGCGGGATGCGGGCGTGCTCGGCGCGGCGCTCATGGCGGGCGTGGGCACAGGCGCCTTCGCCTCCCTCGCCGAGGCCGTCCGCCATTTCGTCCAGTTCGACGCCACCTTCCAGCCGCGCCCCGAGGCATTCCCCCGCCACGCCCACCGCTTCGCCGCCTACAGGCTCGCCTATGAACAGCTCAAACCCCTGAACCGCATGTTCGCGGAAGGCGGGCCCACCGCCACACGCTCAAATGCGTGAAGGGTAAAGGCAAGACCCGCGCGGCGCATCACGCCCTGCCGTCACTCCGGCGCATCACGCCCTGCCGTCACTCCGGCGCACCACACCCTGCCCGTCACTCCGGCGAAGGCCGGAGTCCAGCTTGGGTTCCGCACGCGCGGCAGGAAAGCGGGATCCCGGCCTGCGCCGGGATGACGGCATCGAAAAACCA
>VFQT010000133.1_pt1 | contig 116493 bp, 105 predicted proteins | sample 3512381 | NCBI WGS metagenome assembly VFQT01 (sample SAMN10412376, study PRJNA504923) | tailings metagenome | isolation source: Relicate 2 Philex TSF3 active mining site | place: Philippines: Tuba, Benguet | collected 2017-08-29
GAGGCGACGCCGGGAATCGAACCCGGATAAACGGCTTTGCAGGCCGCTGCGTAAGCCATTCCGCCACGTCGCCAGCGACAGTCGCAAGCGACCGCGCGCAAGCGATGCTATCGGTTGTTGCCGTGGTCTCCTCGGTCGGTGGGGACGTCGAAATTGGTCGAGCCGCGTGGCGGTTTCGACCGAAGTCCGATGTCGCGCAAGACCTGGCCGGTGCCGTACTTCCATCCGCGGCGTGAGCGGGCAAGCCGCGAGATTTGGCGCATGCGTTGGGTGATGTCGCGCGAGTATTCGATGGCGCGGGTTTCACGTGCGGTGGTGACAAGCTTCAGCGGTTCGGCGGGAAACGTTTCTCGTTCGAATCCGTAGCGGTTGAAGTCGTCGGCGTAGATCTCTTCGATGATGGAAGCGGTGTGCGCATCCATGACGTCGCGGTACTTGATGCCAAGACCCTCGTTCAGACGTGTCGCGCGGATATCGAGTCCCGCGCGTGCACTGAGCTCTTTGGCAAAGCGATCCATCTCGCCGGGCTTGTCGACCCGAAAGAAGTGTGTGTAGCGCACATGATCGTCGCGGACCGATCCCCACTGAGCCGTGAAGTGATCGTCGACGAAGAACAGTTCGGGCTTGCCGCGCAGGGTGTGAACGAATCGGCGAAAGGTCGAGGCGATGTCGATGTTGCCATCGACACGGTCGTCGGTGCAGAACTGCCACACCTCATCGGAAAGCACGCTCGGTGCCTGCATGAGAATGCGGTTCTCGAAGGCCGAGTACGTGCGGGCGTAAGGATGCCGAAGAGCGCCGACACGCCACCAGTCGTGCGACTCCCAGATTTCGTCTTGTTCCTTCGCGGGCAGGTAACGGAACAGTGTGAGTCCGCTCACCTCTATCTGATGGATGGCCTGCGGAATCGAGATGTTCGGGCTGTGGAGATAGCGGGCGTTTTCGGGGCGGTACGAATCGTTCGCCTGCGCAAGCATCATCTTGATCGAACTGCAGGCCGACTTGGTGGTCGGCATGTAGGCAACCTTGACCCGCGGCGCGACAAGGGTGTGACCAACGAAGAGTGCGCGCTCGGTGTAGACGTAGGGCTTGCGGAACATCAAACGTTGGTCTTCCACAGGTAGGACAGAGCCGAGACCAATTCTGCGGCACAATCGTCCACGCTGCGATTCGACGTTACCAAGAGCAGTTCGGGCGATTCGGGAGCCTCGTAAGGCGCGTCGACCCCGGTGAGACCCGTCATCTCGCCCTTCTGCTGCTTCGCGTACAAACCCTTCGGGTCGCGCTCGGCGCACTCTCCCACCGGTGTCGCGACGAATACCTCGGCGAATGGCACTCCGACATCGTGGTGACGTCGACGCACGGCGTTGCGCCCCGCGGCGAAGGGGCTGATGACGGGAGCCAGCACGATGAACCCCGCGTCGGCAAGGGTGAGTGCAACTTCACCGAACCTGCGTACGTTCTCGGCGCGATCGTCTTCGGAGAAACCGAGATCTGCATTCAGTCCGTGGCGCAGGTTGTCACCGTCGAGCACGTAGGCGTTCGCACCCGCATTGAACAGCCTCCGCGCGACTTCATTGGCAATCGTCGACTTGCCGGAACCCGAGAGTCCGGTCATCCAGATGGTTGCGCCGACGTGGCCGACACGCTTTGCCCGTTCGTCGCGACCGACGGACTGTGGGTGCCAGCGAATGTCACTCACTCGCGGGGCGGCAACAACATCCCGGCCGCGGCGGTCGCGCCCGTGGAGTCGTCGACGAGAATGAACGAGCCGGTGACGCGGTTGTGCTCGTAATCGTCGCGCAGCAGCGGCTCGGCCGTGTGCACCGTGACGCGGGCAATGTCGTTCATCGACAACGGCCCTTCGGGCGACTTGCGGTGCAGATCGGAGATATCGAGCACGTAGCGCACATCCCCGATCTTCGCACGCGTCGAGCGGGTTGTGTGCTTCAGCGTGTAGAGCTTTGCCGGATTCAACTGGGCGTTCGAGTCGAGCCAGCACACCATTGCGTCGTGATCCTGCAACACGCGGGGACGGTTGTTCGGACGACAGATCATGTCACCACGGGTGACGGAAAGATCATCGGCAAGAAGAATGGTGACGGCCGAGCCCGGGACCGCCTCGTCGAGGGGGCCGTCGGCCGAGTCGATACCGGTGATCGTCGACGACAGACCGCTCGGCAGGACCACGATCTCGTCGCCGACGCGCAGAACGCCGCCGGCCACCGTGCCTGCATAACCGCGGTAGTCGTGGTGTTCGGCGGTGCGGGGACGAATGACGTACTGCACCGGAAAGCGAACGTCGATCTTGTTGTCGTCACTGGCGGTGTAGACGTTCTCGAGATGGTGCAAGAGGGTCGGCCCCTCGAACCACTTGAGATCGTCGGAACGTTCGACGACGTTGTCGCCGCGCAACGCACTGATCGGCAGGAAGGTCACGTCGCGCAGTTGAAGGCGTGACGCGAATTCCTCGAAATCGTCACGGATCTCGCTGAAACGCTCTTCGCTGAAGCCAACGAGGTCCATCTTGTTGACGCACACGACGAGGTGCGGCACACCGAGAAGCGAAGTAAGGATGCTGTGTCGACGGGTCTGTTCAACGACGCCGTGACGCGCATCGATCAGGATGATCGCGAGATCTGCGGTCGAGGTACCGGTGACCATGTTGCGCGTGTACTGCACGTGACCCGGACAGTCCATGATGACGAAAGAGCGCTTGGGTGTGGCGAAGTAGCGGTGCGCAACGTCGATGGTGATGCCCTGCTCGCGTTCGGCACGCAGACCGTCGGTGAGCAACGACAGGTCGACGTAGTCGTCTCCACGGCGCTTGCTGACCGCCTCGACGTGCTCGAGCTGGTCTTCGAAGATGCTCTTTGAGTCGTAGAGAAGACGGCCGATGAGTGTCGACTTGCCGTCGTCGACGGAACCCACGGTGGCAAAGCGCAACTGACGCATCAGAAATACCCCTGTCGCTTGCGGTCTTCCATGCCGGCCTCGGAGATCTTGTCGTCGGCGCGGGTCGCGCCGCGCTCGGTGACGCGGGCGACGGCTGTTTCGGCGAGAACGTCGTCGATACCTGCTGCAGTCGACGGTACGGCCGCGGTGCAGGTGGCATCACCAACGGTGCGGAAGCGAACGATTTCTTCGTACACCTCTTCGCTCGCATCGGGACGCAGAAATTCGGTGTCGGCCATCAACATCCCACCGCGCTTGAATACGCGACGCTTGTGCGCAAAGTAGATGCTCGGCAATTCGATGTCGTGTTCCTTGATGAAGGTCCAGATGTCGAGCTCGGTCCAGTTCGAAAGCGGAAACACACGGAAGTGCTCACCCTGCTTGTGACTGGTGTTGTAGATGTTCCACAACTCGGGACGCTGGTTCTTCGGGTCCCATTGACCGAAGGTGTCACGGTGCGAGAACACGCGTTCCTTGGCTCGGGCGCGCTCTTCGTCGCGGCGGGCACCACCGAGAACCGCATCGAACTTGTTCTCGGCTATCGCGTCGAGAAGCGCCACGGTCTGGAGCGGGTTGCGCGACGGTGCATCGGCGACCTTGCCGGCATCGATGGCCGCCTGAACCGAGGCGACCGTCAAGTTGAGCCCGAGACCGGCCAGACACCTGTCACGGAAGTCGATGACCTCGGGGAAGTTGTGCCCGGTGTCGACGTGCATGACCGCGAACGGCAAACGAGCGGGCGCAAAGGCCCGAACGGCGACGTGCAGCATGACGACGGAGTCCTTGCCGCCCGAAAAAAGGATCACCGGACGCTCGAAACACGCGGCGACCTCGCGGATGATCGTGATGGCCTCGTCTTCGAGGCCGGTGATGCCGGGGCGCATGAGCGACGAGACTACCGTAATTCCTACCAATTCGGTCGGGTTTGCCTCTGTAGAGTGAGGCGGTGACCGACGACCAGCATCTCGACACCACCGCGATCACCGCGGGTCGCCGTGGTGCGCGTGGCCTTTCCGCCGACATCTCCACCTCCACGGTCTGGTCGAGCGACGGCCTCTCGGCCACGCACGACGAAATCGTTCGCGGTCGACGTGGCAAGGCCTACAGCCGCTACACGAACCCGACTGTTCGACTTTTCGAAGAAGCCGTGGCAGAACTGGAAGGCGCTCAGGACGCGCTCGCATTCGCGTCGGGTATGGGCGCAATCGCAACCGTCGTCTTCGCACTTTGCTCGCCCGGCGATCACATCGTCGCCCAGCAACAGCTCTACGGCGGAACGCTCGCACTGCTTGCCGGCCCGGTTCGCCGCATGGGAATCGACGTCACCTTCGTCGATGCCACCGTGCCGGGAGCGTTCACGGCAGCCGCAAAGAAGGCGCGCACGATGCTCGTCATTGCAGAAACGCCGGCGAACCCCGCCCTCGCCATCGCCGACCTCGACGAAGTTGGCGCGATCGGCGCACCCTTCACGCTGGTCGACTCCACTTTCGCCACGCCGATGTGTCAGCAACCGCTGCGCCACGGAGTCAACATTGCGTTGCACTCGGCCACCAAGGCCATAGGCGGCCACAACGACGCACTGCTCGGCGTGATAGCCGCCGACTCCGACGTCATCGATGCCGTGTGGGCCCATTCGGTGCTGCACGGCGCTGCGGCCTCGCCCTACGACGCGCACAACGCGCTGCGCGGAATCCGCACCCTTGCAGTGCGACAAGAGCGGCAGTGTTCGACGGCGTCCACGCTTGCCGCGTGGTTCGCTACTCATAACGACTGCACGGCGGTTCACTACCCTGGCTTGGCGACACATCCCCAGCATGCGCTTGCCCGCCGCCAGATGACCGCGTTCGGTTCGGTGCTCGCGATCGAAATCGAGGGTGGCCCCGAAGCGTGCGCGCGCTTTCTCCAGGCCGTCGAATTGGTGCGTCCGGCGACTTCGCTCGGCGGCCCCGAAACCCTCGCCTGCCACCCTGCGTCGAGCACACACCATGGTCTCGACCCGGAATCGCTGTCGGCGTCCGCCGCAGCGGATGGTCTGCTGCGAATTTCGGTCGGTCTCGAGAATCCGGCTGACCTCATTGCAGATTTCGAGCGAGCGCTCACGAAGAGCCGGTCATGAACATCGGCGTTCTCACTGGCGGCGGTGACTGCCCCGGCCTGAACGCCGTCATCCGCGCCGTCGTGCGCAAGGCCGAAAAAAACGGCGACCGCGTGCTCGGCTTCCGCGATGCATGGAAGGGCTTCCTCGGCAACGACTACGTGCAATTGACCATCGACAACGTGCGCGGGCTGCTGCCGAAGGGCGGGACGATTCTCGGCACCACGCGAGGCAGCCCGTACGACTTCGGTGACGGTGTCGAGCGCACGCGCAAACAATTCACCAATCTGAACCTCGGCGCGTTGATCGTCATCGGCGGAAACGGTTCACTGACAGTCGGATCGCGCCTTCATGCCGAGGCTGGACTGCCGATCGTCGGCGTGCCGAAGACGATCGACAACGACATCGTCGGAACCGACGTTTCGTTCGGTTTTCACACTGCCGTCCAGGTGGCCACCGATGCCATCGATCGCCTGCACACCACGGCCGAAAGCCACGACCGCGTCATGGTGGTCGAGGTGATGGGCCGTGACGCAGGCTGGATTGCATTGATGGCTGGAACCGCCGGCGGCGCGACCGCCATCCTCGTTCCCGAGCGAGCCTTCGACCTTGGCGAGGTGTGCGAACACATAGAGCGCCGACACGGTCGTGGGCGCTTCGCTTCGATCGTCGTCGTTGCCGAAGGTGCACGACCACTCCCCGGCACGCCGCCCGACATGAACTATGCAAAAGACCAGTTCGGCCGCGACCGACTTGGTGGCATCAGCGCGGCCATCGCACCGCTGATCGAAGAGCGCACGGGTTATGACGTCCGCGTCGTGCAGATCGGACACATCCAACGCGGTGGCACCCCTACCGCGTACGACCGCGTACTGGCCACGCGATTCGGCCTAGCGGCGGTCGACGCCGTGACCGCCCACGATTTCGGAAAGATGGTGGTGTTGCGCGGCGACACCATCGAGCGTGTCCCGATGGCCCTCACGCAAGGCAACACGCGCACGATCGACCTGTCGTTGTACGACGAAGTCGAGTCCGCTTTCTTCGGCTAACCAGCCTTTGGTGGTCGTGGCACGAACGAACTCGTGCGACGCACGTAGTCCTCGTATTCGGGTTTGCGCTTGCGCAGACTTTTCTCCAAGAGCGCAACGCCGGATACGCGCACCAAAAGAAACGTCATCACGGCCGCCCCGATGAAACCGAATACGCCGACGCCCGCTTCGGCCGCAACAATTGCGATACCCCACCACACGACTGCATCGCCGAAATAGTTGGGATGGCGGGTGTAGCGCCACAGGCCCGACGACATCACCTTGCCCTCGTTCGCAGGGTCGGCCTTGAAGCGCCGCAACTGTGCGTCTCCCACGGATTCGAAGAACAAACCGACGGCCCACACGAGCGCACCCATCGTGCCGATGGGCCCGAAGCCGGGGGACTCTTCAACTTGCCCCAGCTGCAGCGGAAGCGAGACGACCCACATCAAGACGCCTTGGAGAGTGAACACGGTGAGGAGGCTGATGATCGGAAACTTCGGGCCCCAGTGTTTGCGCATCGCCCTGTAGCGGTAGTCCTCACCGTGGCCGAGGTTGCGTCGGGCTAGGTAGCCGGCGAGTCGCAGGCCCCACAACGAAACGAGCACGGCGAGCACCCACCCACGCGTGTCATCGCCGTCGCCGACCGCGAACGAAACCCAGCCCACGACGACGAAGCCAAGGCCCCACACGATGTCGACGATCGACGCGTTCTTGACCACGACGCTGACGACCCATGTCGAGAACATGAGGATTGCGATCGCGATTGCACACGCCGCCATGACGTCGGCATTACTGCTCATGGATTCGCCTTTCGCTCTTCGTTGCCGGCCCGGCCCAGGTGTTCGGCGACGGCGCGATCGAGCGCCAGCCATTGTTCGTCGAGCCATTCGATGACGCCGTCGGTCGGCACCTCGGCACGGGGTATCCGCACGAACCACATTCGGGCGGCACCCGCGCCCGCCTCGAGACGTTTCAGCATTCCTCCGAACGTGTCGAGGCCGTCGAAACCCGTGTGACCCGCAATCACGACATCGGCGTGCGGTGCCGCCTCGAGTAACGCAAGCGCGCCTGCCGGTTTGGGTGGCAACAGATGCTCGATGCCTGCGAGACGGGCCGCACGTTCGGGGCTGCGCTCCGCCATCGATTCGAGGATCTTTGCCCGCTTTTTCGGGTTGGCGCGCGTGCCCTCAGGAAAGATCACGGCGACATCGTTTGGTCCGAGGTTGTGACCCAACTGCGCGATGCCGCGCAATTCCTCGCTCTGGTTGTTCGACCCACGGTCGAGGAAATAGTTCGGCAGCCGGTGACCAACGATGTCGAGACATGGGTCAGCCATCAACTCACGCTTCAACACGTAGCGAGGCTGCAGGCCCGCGACATTCCCCATGGCGTAAGCCGACACCAGCGAGTCGGCGAGACTGGCGTGACGCGAAAACACGAGAATCGGCCCGGGTCGTAGTACGGCAGGATTTTCGACGACGATGCGGATTCCGACCGTCAAGCGCAAAGCCGACATGAGTGAGCCCGCCCACGACCGTTGCAGTCCGAAGTGGACCCGAAGGTTCTTTCCTTGCCCCGAAAGAAAGAACAACAAGGCCGCCAGCAGGCCCGCGAGCTCAATCCACGCCCACGCCAGTGCAAAGGCCAAAAGTCGCAGGGTCGGCAGACGCCACTTGCGACGCATCGCGTCGAACAGAACCGAACCAACGGCCCAGACGGGCCACGTTCCAAGCATGAAAAGGCCAAGCACGATGAGGCCCGAGGTCGAGGCGATACGGCGTGTAAAAGTTCGTCCGATTGTCCGACAGTAGCCTTCGGGCCATGGACGTGGTTCGACTCACCGGCACCATCGGCGCCCGCATCGACGGTGTCGACCTGAAGACCGACTTGTCGGCCTCGACGATCGCCGACGTGCGAGCGGCTTTGGTGCGCCACCGGGTCGTTTTCTTCCGCGACCAGCACTTGTCACCCACCCAACAGGTGGCCTTCGGCCGGAACTTCGGCGAGCTCACGCCCGCGCACCCGTTGGTTGGCGGCCTCGATGCCGCACACCCCGAAGTTCTCGTCCTAGACAGCCTCGACTACAAGTTGGGTGTCGGCGATCGCGGCACCTCGAACGGAAAGAGCACCAGCTACAACAACCGATGGCATACCGACGTCACTTTCTCCGAGACTCCCCCGCTTGCGTCGATTCTCTCGGCCAAGAAGATTCCGTCGTACGGCGGTGACACGTTGTGGGCCGATCTCATCGATGCCTACAACACGCTGCCCGAACAACTGCGCGACATGCTCGACGGATTGCACGCGGTGCACGACTCGAGCGGCACGTTCAGCCGCTTCCGCGACGAAGACAAAACCGGTGAGAACCGCCAGAAACTGTCGAATCTCGACCCTGCGCGACACCCCGTGGTGCGGGTTCACCCCGAGTCGGGGGAAAAGGGCCTCTTCGTGAACCCCACGTTCACCGCCTACATCGAGGGCTTTGGCATCGACCTCAGTCGTGCGCTGTTGCACATGCTCTACGAACACACCATCCAACCCGAACGCGTGGTGCGCTGGACGTGGCAGGAAGGCGACGTTGCGATGTGGGACAACCGCTCGACATCGCACTACGCCGCGGCCGACTACGTCGAGCCTCGACTGATGCACCGCATCACGGTGCGCGGCGACAGACCCCGCGGACCGCGCGACTGAACCGTTCCGGCTGGGCTACTTCTTGACGGGCGCAAGCGGGCCACCGGCCCACCACTGCTCGAACATCGGCTTGGCCGCACTCGTCACGGGCTCGAGAAGGAACCCCGACGGGGCACGAACGTAGCTGAAAGCCCCGTAGCCGTCTTCCGGCGCTGCACCGCACACCTCGAGAGTCCAACCCTCGGCGATGAAGCGATCGGTGGTGGCCTTCACGTCGTCGACCCACATGCCCATGTGATGAACACCGGGTGCATCGTTGCCGTACCACGGAGCACCGGGCACGCTTTCCAAGAGTTCCACGTGCTGCGGCCCCTCACAGGAATACGTGAACTTCAACGGGAACGAAGTCATGCCCTTGCCGGGCAGGTAACACGGCTGCTCGCGCACCTGCACCTCGGCCCACGTGAGGCGCAGGCTCTTTCCGAGCTCGGTCATCGCCTTGTCGATGTTCGCGGTGCGAACACCAACGTGATACAGATCCTGAAAGTTGAAAGTGGTGTCGGACATCGCGGCGATCAGTTCGACTTGGTGCCGATGCCGGCCGAGAACATGTCCGACAACTGATCGTCGTCAGCTTCGATGATGGCCTGCACCCACTTGTGGAATGCCTGTGTGCCACCCTCGTTCTTACCGAACGTCACGTGCGACATCGCGCCCGAGCGCATGCCGCGCTGGATTTCCTTGCCGGTCTTGTAATCCTCGTCTTCGACGACCTTCACCATGAACGCCATGCGACTGACCATTGATTCTTTCACCGCGTCGGTGAGGGGTTGAGTGTGCAGGAAGTGCTGGGTGGTCACCGACTCGTCGGGGCTGTCGCCGGGGAACAGCTGCGAGATCATGTACACCTTGCCTTCGGCGTCGAACGCGGCGATCGACACGTGCGGGAAGATCGTCCACACACCGAAGACCAACTTGTCTTCCGGCCACTCGGCCTCGGGTGTTCCCTCGAGCGTGTTGACCGAGGTGCGCTTGTCGGGCGCCATCAGACGCTGGTGCGGACCCCAGGCTTCGAACAACGCCTTCGGTGAGGTATCGGGACCGAAGGTATTCCTGTGGAGAATCGGCAGGTGGTAGAAGTCGAGATAGCCGTCGTAGGCGACCTTCCAGTTCGCACCGGTGATCGACTGGCCGCCTGCATAGTGACAGTCGGCGAAGTGATGGTGCTCGAGCATCTTGTCGTAACCCTTGAAGAAGGCATCGTGATCGAGGCGCGAGTTCGGCGTCAGGGTCACCCAAATGATGCCCGCACGCTCGGTGACGGGAAGCGTGGTGAGACCGTGCGTATTGCGGTCGACGTCGCCGAACGCCTCGGCTTCGAAGATACCGACGAGGTCGCCCTGGGTGTTGTAGCTCCATGCGTGGTAGGGGCACGTGAAGCGACGCGCCTTGCCGCAACCCTCTTCGGCGACCTGCGCACCGCGGTGCCGGCACACGTTGAGGAACGCCCGCATTTCGCCGTCGCTGCCACGCACCATGAGAACAGGAACGCCAAGCACCGTAACGGCGGAGTAGGAACCCACCTCGCGCATCTGGCACGAGAAGCCGAGCACCAAGGGCAGGCGCTTGAAGATGCGGTCGACCTCTTGCTGCCAGCGATCCTGATCGAAGTAGTACTCGACGGGCACGCGGTACTGGGTGTCGACGAGTTCGCCCTTGTTTTCCGCAAGGCCCTGCATCGTGCGCTTGGCCATGCGAATGAGTTCGTCGCGGGTATCAGCCATTTTGTCCCTCCGTTTATTCCTGCCCCTACCGTACCCTCAGGTGCAACTCCCTCATGGGTCGGAGGAAAAAACTGCGATCGTAGATGGGGTACTCGAGGGGCTTGGCCAGTTCGAACTCGCTCACCTTGTCGAGAAGGATGTTGAAGGCCGATGACATCTGCTGGCGGGCAAGAGCGGCGCCGAGACAGAAGTGGACGCCAAACCCGAACGAAATGTGGTTCTTCGCATTGGGCCTGCGGATGTCGAACACGTCCGGGTTCTCGAATACCCGAGGGTCGCGGTTTGCGGCCCCGTAGCGCACCATCGCGGCCGACTTCTCGGGAATTTCCACTCCACCTACGTTCACGGGGCATTGCACCGACCGCCACAGTCCCTGCACCGGCGCGTCGTAGCGCAATACCTCTTCGATGAAGTTCGGCATCAGCGAGCGGTCATCACGCAACAAGCGCATCTGGTCGGGGTGGCGCAGCAACAACAACATTGCCGCCGACAGTGCGCCCGTGGTGGTCTCGAATCCACCCGTGATGAGTTGGTGCATCAGGGTGATGAGCTCGGTCGTCGTGAAGGCTTCTTCGTCCTCGCCGTGGGCATGAACGATGAGAGAGATCAGGTCGGTGCCGCCCGGGTTCTGCCGGCGCTTTTCGAACTCGGCCACGACGAAGTGCTGTTCTTCCACCTCGATGTTCGCCTCGACGATGGCTTCTTCGACGGTCATGTCGTTGCGCTGCGCCAGCGACAACATTGCCTCGGCCCAGCGACGGAACCTGGGGTACTCGTCGTCGTTCAGCCCGAGATGTCGGGCGATGAAACGTCCCGGGAGCGGCAACGCGAAGTCCTTCACGAACTCGCACTCGCCACGTGCGAGCATCGAGTCGACCAGGCGGTGGGTGATCTCCTCGATTTCCGGCACGTACGCCTTCACTTGCGCGGGCGTGAACACGCGGTTGAGAATCTTGCGGGCGCGGCCATGTTCGGGTGGGTCTACGCGCTGGAGAATCGGCGTGTGCACCCAACCCTTTTCCTGCAGAACTCCCATGTACGCCATCACAACTTCGGGTTTCACAGCACGGTTGCCCGCCGCGGGCTTGCTGGAGAACGTCTTCAGGTCGCCAAGTGCGGCGCGGGCCTCTTCATGGCCACCGATGACGTAGAGATTGATGTCATCTTCGTGCCACACCGGGCACTTCGCCATTTGCTCGCGGTAGTACGGAAATGGGTCGTCTTGAACCTGACGCGATGTGAGTCCGACGTGCCCCGAGTCAGTTGCCATGTTCCCCCCTGGTTGACTCACAAACTTACAATGGGAACGTCGCTCGACACCCGGCCTTGCCATCGCGGCGCACGCTTTTCGAAAAACGCTCGCACGCCTTCGCCCGAATCGGGCATCGCCGCCAATTTGGGCAGCAACGAGGATTCGAGCGCAAGCATCGCGTCGACGGGCATGTTCAGGCCCTCCCACATCAACTTCTTCGCGAGTGCGGCCGAGACCGGCGCGACATTCACCGCGATGTCGAGGGCCATCTCCATGGCCACTGGCAACACCTGCTCGGCCGGCACCGCGCGCGACGCGACCCCCAATTCAACGGCCTCTGAACCGAGGAACTGCCGCCCCGTCAACATCAACTCCGCCGCTTTCGCGAAACCGATGACCCGCGGCAACAGCACATGCGAACCCAGTTCCGGAATGACGCCACGGCGCACCATCGCGTACTGAATCTTCGCCGTTTCCGACACGATACGAATGTCGCACAACATCGGGTAAGTGATACCGACTCCCACTGCGTGGCCGTTGATCGCCGCAATGACGGGTTTGCGAACCTGATACGGCCACAGGCGCGGCCCCTTCTGCGCAGTTGGGCCTCCGCCGACGAAACCCGACTCGCCGCCACTGAGGTCGGCGCCCGCGCAGAACGCTCGTCCCGTGGCCGTGATCACGACCACCCGCACATTGTCGTCCGCATCGGCTGCGCCGCATGCCAGCATCAACTCATCGCTCAACTGCGGCGTCCACGAGTTCATCGACTCGGGACGATTCAGGGTGACGACCGCAACCCCGCCGTCGGCTTCATAGAGAACTGTGTCAAGCCGCACGGGCGCGACGACCTACTTCTTCTCGTAGGTCGGATGCACCGCGGCACGCGGCTCGACGTTGGCGAGAAAGTCGAGGATCGCCTGGTTCACGATGTCGGGATGCGTCATGTTCGCCGCGTGCGGCGCGCCGGGCACGACGCACATCGTCACGGGCCCGCCCAAACCGTCGCGCAGTGTTTCGGCTTTGGCCAGCGGAATTGCGACGTCGGCATCGCCGTGCACGATCAACGTGCGGGCCGTGATCGACCCGAGGTCGCCGGTCACGTCGTCGCGGTGCATGAGGCAGTTGAACGCATGGCTGAACCCGCCACGATCGAGCTGTTCCCACTTCGCGTACCACTCGGGCCAATCGCCCGGGCCGAGGATGAGCGACGCGATCGTTTCTTGCACCGGAGCGGGACCGTGCGCCACGAACACGTCATGCAGCTGCTGGTAGCCATCGACCGTGCCCGGGTCTTCGGTACCGGCTTGCGTGTCGATGAGGATGAGGCCCTGGACGCGCGCCGGCGACAACAACGCCACACGAAGGCTGATGAAGCCGCCCTGCGACATGCCGCCGATGTAAGCGCCGCCGATACCCAAGTGGTCCATCAGCGCCAACACGTCGTTGGCCGAATCCCAGTAGTCGAATGGACCAGTTGCCTTCGTCTGACCGAAGCCACGCTCGTCCCAGGTCACGACGCGGTATTTGTCGGACAATGCCGCCACCTGTGCGTCGAACATCGAGTGGTCCAGGAGAAAGCCGTGGCTGAGAATCACCGCCGGGCCCTTGCCGCCGTGGTCCTCGAAGTAGATCTCTGTGCCGTTCAGGTTCGCAATTGCCATGGGTGCCACGGTAATTCACCTTCGTGTCGTGGATTACGGTTGGAAGTCATGAGCCAAACCTTGAACCCGTCAGAGACCACACTTCCTTGGCACCTGCGTGGCAACTGGGCACCGGTCCTCGACGAAATCACCTCCCAAGAACTCCGCGTCGAAGGCATCATCCCGAACGAACTCGACGGCCTCTACGTCCGCACGGGGCCGAATCCTGCCTCGGGCAGCTCCGTTCACTGGTTCTTCGGCGACGGCATGCTGCACGGCGTGCGCCTGCGCAACGGCCGCGCCGAGTGGTACCGCAACCGCTTTGTGAAAACGCCGAACATCACTCACCCGCTCGCCGGCGAATTCGACGGCATGGGTGACATGACGCGCGGCAAGGGCAACACCCACGTCCTGCCGCACAACGGCAAGTTGATGGCCCTCGAAGAGGCGCACTGGCCATGGCTCGTCGATGGCGAACTGAACACCATCGGCTACGAGAATTACGACGGCGCCCTGACCTGCTCGATGACCGCGCACCCGAAGATCTGCCCCGAGACAGGTGAACTTCTTGCCTTCAGTTACATGGCCTTCGAGCCGCCTTACGTGCACTACGTGCGCATCAGCCCCGACGGCAAATTGCAGCAGATCGAAGGTGTCGACGTTCCCGCAATGGTGATGATGCACGACTTCAACGTGACGCGGAACAAGGTCGTCTTCATGGACCTGCCCCTCGTGTTCGACCTCAATCAACTCGACTCTGGCGTGCCGTTCAAGTTCAAGCACGACAACGGCGCCCGACTGGGCGTCATGGACCGCAACGGCAAGGGCTCCGACATCAAGTGGTTCGAGATCGACCCGTGCTACGTCTTCCACCCCGTCAACGCCCACGACGAAGGCGACAACGTCGTCCTCTATGTGTCGCGCCAGCCCGAGGCCTTTGGCAGCAGTTCCGACGACTACGCACAGGTGGGTCGACTGTGGAAGTGGACGATCGACACCAAGGCCGGCAAGGTCACCGAGGAAATGGTCGATGACCGCCCCGGCGACTTCGGTCGAGTCAACGATGCGTACGTCGGCCTGAAGGCCCGCTACGGCTACCTGATGGCACTTGCCGGCGAAGGCAACTCGGAAGAGCCCGTCTATGGCTCTTCGCTGTGGAAGTACGACCTGACCACCGGCCAGTGCTGGGAGCACCACCTCGGTGCGACCACCCGCGGCAGCGAACCCGTCTTCGCCCCATCACGCGAGGGCGGCCCCGAAGACGAGGGCTACGTCATCACGATCGTCCACGACACGGCCACCGAGCAGTCACGTCTCGTCATCATCGACGCGCAAAACTTCTCGGCGCCACCGCTTGCCACGGTGTACCTGCCCCAACGTGTGCCGTACGGCGCGCATGGAAGCTGGGTTCCCGCCACCTCCGTGGCGATGTAAGCCCGCTCAGTCGCGCCACGCCACACCGGCGGGCCAGCGTCCGGCGCCGTCGTCACCGATCACCATGTGCGAGAGATCCCGCCGCGCATGGTTCATCCTCCACTGCAGCATTGCCTGAGCCTTGGCCAGCACGACTGCCGGATTCGTCTCGGGGGTTCGCCACGTGGGGTCGTTCGCAATGTTGAAACACAGGTGGGTGCCGTCGCCGAACTGAACGTAAGCGTGGGTCGCGTCACGGCGCACGGCGAGCGAGTAGGTCGACAGCCGCCTGTCGTGCGGCCAGGGAAATTCGCCCATAGGCAGCACGACCGGACTCCAGTCGTATTCCCAGTGCGCCGCATCACGCCAGTGGGACGAGTCGCCGCGTTCCAACAGCGAAACCAAACTGCGACCATCACACTGCAGTGGAATCTCCTCGCCCAAGAGTTCACACAGCGTCGGAAACATGTCGACGTTTTCGGTGAACGAGTCGACGACCCAGCCCGACGAGCCGCACGCCGGCGCCCGCACGATGCCGACGATGTGCTGCGACTGCTCGAAGAAGCCGCCCTTGTTGCGCAAACCATGGTCGCCCAGCAGTTCGGCATGGTCGGAAGTGACGACGATGATCGTCGAGTCCCACTCCCCCCGTGCGCGCAACATCGCCCACACGCGGCCCAACTGGTGATCGACTTCCGAGACCATTCCGTAGTACTGCGCGCGCATCCGTCGTACGCGCTCGGCCTCCGTCGGCGCGGCGGTCTCGTCGATGGCCAACATCAAATCGTGCAACTGATGTCGCGTCGATACCGGCTTGATCGGGTCACCAACCGCGTCGGGCTCGTACATCGCTGCGAACTCACCGGCCGCACGGTAAGGCGGGTGGGGCCTCAGGTAACTGAGATGCGCGAACCAACCCGCGTCTTGCCCCTCGAGCCAGTCGCCGAACGCCTCGGTGAGGAAACTCGACACGCTGTCCTCGACCGGACGTTCGTTCTCGGTCGACAACAACTTCACATGACCCGACGAAACATCGTGCCCACGCTCTGCAAGCCACTCGAGCCACGGCGCATGCGCCCCCGTCAGGTCCAGCGCAACATCGAAGCCCGGCAGCACCCCTTCGTACGTGAACAACCGCGGATCGTCGGGGCCGGTCGTGTCGCGTGGGTCGACGGTTTGGTCGGTGTAGCCGAAAAGCGTGGGAGAAAACCCCGCCCGACGTGCCATCAGCGCAACGTTGTCGAACGACCTGTCGAGTGGCGACCCGTTACCGAGCACCCTGTGATTCATTTGGTAGGTGCCGGTGTAGAGCGAGGCGCGCCCGGGCGAACAGGGCGCCGCCTGGCTGTAGTGACGCGACAGCCGCACACCTTCGGCCGCGAGCGCATCGAGGTTCGGCGTCTTCACCAACGGGTGACCCGCCGACGAAAGGCAGTCGCCACGGAACTGGTCGAGGGTGATCAACAAGACGTTCGGCCGCACGGCCCGATGTTTGCATTCTTCGGTACGAATGTCCCGCGTGCCTGACACCATCAAAACCTATCTTTCGTGTAGTGAGTAAAGGCTCGGCGAACACACATTCGACTGTTCGTCATAGCAGCCCGTACATCTGACTTGGCGGCCCACGACCCTCGGCATCACCGGTCTTTTCACCTGCTTCCCGAGGGAACTCCCGTTACCGCCATCGTCGACGATCCAGACTTCACCGAGATCACCGACAACGGAGAGACCTACACGATGTACCGCATCGTTCGGTTCACCCACGAAGCATTGCTTCACCCCGACGGATGGACCCACTTGGCGAATGTCGTACGGCTGGACGTGCCGGTGTTGGGGGTGGCGCTGTTGCAAATAGCGGATCGAACGATTCTTCAGGAGCGCGTCTTCCTGACCCACGTCGAACCCTGACACCAGGATTCGACGTGTCGTCTCCCGACGGAGAAGCGTTGATCGGATCAGCCAACGGGACACTCACCCCCCGCTGAAATTGGCCAAGAATGGTTCGCTACCCTCACCGAGGTGTCCGACATCTTCTCCGATGACTTCTTGCGCCACTTGCGCAGCGGGGACAATGACGCGTGGGCACGGTTCTACGACGAAATTGCCGGCGATATTCGCGCGTACGTTGCTCGTATCGGCGCCTCCAGCCCCGACGACGCGTTGGGTGAGACGATGGTCCAGGTTGTTCGTTCGCTCGCCTCTTTCAGCGGCGGCGCCGCCGACTTGCGGCCATGGACGTTTCGTATTGCACGCAACCGCGTGATCGATGAAGGACGGCGCCGAGCACGACGGCCGGCACTCGCCGAGCTGTCCGAATCACACGAGCCCGTAGCCGACGATCCCGAAACGCTGTGGCAGGGGGAATTGCCCGAGATGCTCAACAATCTGACGGTCGACCAGCGGGATGCCGTATGGCTGCGGTACGTCGTCGGCCTTTCCCTGGACGAGGCCGCAAGCGTCATGGACAAGGCTCCGGACGCAGTCGCCGCGCTGACCCACCGCGCCCTGCGCCGACTGCGGGCCGGCTTCGGCGAAAAATAATCTCCACAAATTCAGGGACGCCCGTCATGAGGCGGGGTCCCGTGACGCTGTAGCGGGTATGGCAGACATTCGTACCCCCGGCGAACCCGACGGAAACGACCGCGAGATCATCGATGCACTGCGGTCCGTTGGCCGCGCCGAGTCAACCAGGCCGAACGATCTCACCCGCCAACGCCACCTCCGCGCGATGCGCCGGGCACGCCTCGTTCGACGCCCCGCATCGCTCGTCGCCGCAGCAGCAGCCGCCGTTGCCCTCGTTGCGGGTGTTGCAGTTGTCGCGGGCGGCGGGAACAACGATGCCGACCGATTCGCGTCCAGCGCCGGCAGCGACGACTCCGCGCGAAATGCCACCGCAGATTCTTCCGCTGCGATCGCTTCCGCTGACGTGCCAACAACGACGATTGCACTGCCACGCTTCTCGAACAACTCCCCCATCACTCCGGTGCCGACGGAACGCTCCGAGGACTACGTCATCTTGAAGGTCGCCGCCGAGCATGCCGGCACCGTCGAGCAACAGCTCGCGACTGCTCTCGGCGACAAGGTGCCAACAGTTGGCAAGACGGATGATGCGACGACATTCGTCGTTCCCGCATCTGTTGCACAGCAATTGTCCGATACGTCGGGTGTCTCGTCGTACCCCGACACCCCGGTCTCGGCTGTCGCGGAACAAACACCGGTTCCCTCGTGGGGCCTCGACCGTGTTGATGCACTCGACACCCCGCTCGACGACAAGTACTCCTGGACCAACTCCGGTACCGGCTCAATCGTCTACGTGATCGACACAGGCGTGTATTCCGGACACAGCGACTTCACCGGTCGCATCGTTTCCGGCTACACCGCAATCGCCGACGGTCGCGGCACCGAAGACTGTCACGGCCATGGCACCCACGTCGCCGGCACCGTCGCGGGCCGTAACTACGGCGTCGCCAAAACATCCACTGTCGTGGCAGTTCGCGTGCTCGACTGCACAGGCTCGGGTTATTCGTCGGGAGTTGTTGCGGGCATCAACTGGGTGACCGCAAACCATCCGGGCGGACCCGCCGTCATCAACATGAGCCTCGGTGGCGGGGCGAACAGCGCCATCGACAGTGCAGTGAACGACGCAGTGAATGCCGGCATCGTCGTCGTGGTTGCCGCGGGCAACTCGGCGGCCGATGCGTGCTCGTACTCACCTGCTCGCGTTCCTGCAGCGATCACGATCGGCGCCACCGACATTCGCGATGCACGCGCCTCGTATTCGAACTTCGGCTCGTGTGTCGACATGTGGGCACCGGGAACACAGATCACTTCTGCTTGGATCTCGGGTAGCTCCGCAACCAACACAATCTCCGGCACATCAATGGCCTCGCCCCACGTTGCCGGCCTCGCCGCGCGCGTGTTGTCCATGAACCCCTCTCTCACCCCCGCCGACGTCAACACACGACTCGTACGCAAGAACAGCACCTCGGGCACACCGATTGTGAACCTCGTTGAAACACCCGAGGACACGCCGGCAACCACCACCACTACCGTGCTCGAAACGACGACAACAACGATCATCGACACAACCACGACGACCGTTGTCGAGGACACGACAACCACAACCGCAGCCCCGGCCACAACCACCACCATGCCCGGCGCCACAACCACGACGGTTCCGCCGTCGACCGTTCCAAAGTCTCCGAAACCGGGCAAGGGTCGCAAGGCCGTCGCCCCGAAGGAGTTCGCGATGAAGTGGGAGGAACGCGAAGACCGTCGCGACTTCTTCGAACTCGTCGCATCTTGGCGAATCCAGACCGCACCCGACCGTTACAAGATCACGTGCCGCCAACTTGCACTCGGTGAGAAGGCGCCGATCGAGAACGAGATCGAGTTCGATGAGCCCACGACCACCAAGAACGAAGAGGGTCGCATCGAAGCCACGGTGCTTCTCGCTCCGGCAAAGCCTCTGCGTTGCGAACTCGCCGCACTCATCGGAAACGACGTCAGCGCGCCGAGCAATCCGGCCATCGTTCCTCCCGGCCCGCGCCGCGGAGTGATTCCGGCACCACCAACAACCGTGCCGGCGTCACCAACTCCGACTGCCGCTCCAGTCGTGACCACGCCGAGGCCGGGCAACCGTCCGCAGCCGTTGCCAACAACGACGGCAGTCCCTGCCCCGGGCACGACGACCACGGTTGCTTCGCCCGCACAACCATCACCAACAACGACCCCGCCTGTTGCATCGACATCGACAACCTCAACCGTCGCCGACGCGCCAACCACAACCGCGGCCGCGGCCACCCAGCCGGCACCAACACCGAGACCCACTCCCGGGTCACCATCCAAGTCGCCCAACAAGAAAGGCTGATGCACGGTCGAGATTCGTCAGTCCAGACACACACTCCGCCAAGCGAGTGAAGCTTGGAGGTTTAGGATGGGGATCAGCGAAGCCCAGCGGTTCGAGATGCACCTCGGACTGCGCAACACCCTGGGAGACGGCGTGGCGAATTCACTGATGGAACACCTGCCACCCAGCGGCTGGAGTGACGTTGCGCGCACGAGCGACATCGACCGAATCAACGTCCGCATGGACCGGCTCGAGACTGAAATGCGAGAAGGGCTCAAGAGCATCCGGAACACGATCCGCTTCCTGGTCGCGTCGGCCATCACGGTGTCGGTCGGCCTCATCGTCATGCTGGTTCAGTTGAACCAGTCAATTTCCGCCCTGAAATAGGCGCGCCAGCCCGTCGGGCGAGTCGGGTTGGTCGGGGTTCATGTCGATCACTTCTCTGAAAATCCCGCAACCCCGAAATTTCTCATGAACCGAGGCGTTAGCGATTGTTCGTGCCAGCCATGAGTACAACAAGGTCCTCGACAAGATTCCGACCTCACGCAAACCCGCGAGCTTCGATTGATTCCACGGCCGCGCGGGCTCGACCCCACTCGGCATCGTTCGCTACGCGCGCCAATGCCCGAAGATCCATTGCGTCGGTTTCTCGACCCGGTGCGACCGACAAGAGCTTCAGCGCGATGAGGAAGCGAAAAACCGCCCCGAAGGGCGGTTTCCCGACTGTCATGAAAATGGAGCGAACGACGGGATTCGAACCCGCGACCCTCACCTTGGCAACCGCCCTCCCCTTGTCCACGCTGTGCGTGGTGTTCGCGGAGTGTCGCCCTGTCAGGGGTTCGCGTTTCTGTGGTTCGTCCCGTGGTCTGCTTTTCGTCGTGTTTCGTCGGCTCGCGATGACATTTGATGACATCCGAATCGGTTGTAGGTGAGGTTAACACGACCAGGCTTTACTAACCGAGTAAACAAGGAACGGGTGAACGTCAGCGTCGCGCACGTCGAGAGAAGTACCCACATTCATGTCCGACCGACACTGCGGGGAAAGCCACCTCGACACTGTGGAGCGCATCGGGTGTCAGCCAGAGCAGCAATGCGATCAGGTCAGCGGTTCCCGCGAATGTGAGCGGGCGTGATCAAGACTGCGGTGCGGGCTTGGTCACGCATTGTCTGGTCATAGGTGTCCCAGTCATCGTGGTGGCCGCCAGCTGCGGTGTAGATGTCGCGAAGCAGGATCCGGATGTGTTCCGCGTCAAGTTCGCGGGCGTTGTCATGGGGACCGACGAGTTCGGCTGGGCCGGTGACCGCGACCCAGTTCCAGCCACGCCGGATGGCGATGGTCACGTGTGACCCGGCCCGGATGTGGCCGAGACGGGCTGCGCCGCCGAGGGACACGAAAGCGAGGCGCGGTTCGTGCGTGACGGGATGATCGATGAGGCCGCAGTTCACAACGGACGACAGGACCGTGTCGTCGGCTTGCACGGTGGATACCACCGCAAGGCCGTCTTCTTCTGTCAGATACGACCGGACGGTGTCGAGCGTCGCCATAGTGACATCACCTTGCGCCGGTGTTGACCGCGAGCAAGCCGGCCATGCCAAACGCACCGTAGATACCGGATGTCACCTGCTCCCCTGCCTCGTTGTAGGGCGCGACAGCATCAGCCATCCCCAAACTGTCAACCACCGTTCGGAATTGACGCCTACCGGCCGGGGTGTCGACGAGCGAAACAATGGCGTCCGCGACGCTCTGTGGGTTCTGCGCAGCGCTCGACGCCATCGCGCCCTCAAAGCTCCCAACCATGTTCCGCGGTGCATGAACCATGTCGCCGTAGGCGGCGTCGCGGCTGCGATCGCTCGACTCCCTCAGTCCATCGATGAAGTTGGTCGGATACGCACCCGGTTCGACGACGCAGGTCTCGATACCCAAAGACGACAATTCACTGCGGCAGGTCTCAGCCATACCTTCGACGGCGAACTTCGCTGCGTTGTACGGACCAAAGAACGGCAAGGCCATCCGCCCGACCACACTCGAGACAAATACCAGCAGACCAGCACCCCGTGCTCGCATGACCGGCAGTGCGGCACGGTTCACGCGCTGCATACCGAACACATTGACGTCGAATGCCTCCTGCCAATCGGAGGGCGTGAACGTTTCGAACAAACCAATTGTTCCGACGCCGGCATTGTTGATCACCACATCGAGGCGTCCCATGATCTCGACCGCCTTCGCGACTCCGGCGTCCACGCTGTGATCGTCAGTGACGTCGAGTTCAACGACATGCGCCCCGGCTGCGCGCATCTCGGTGGCTGCGTCGCGATTCCGGGTCTCAATGTCGCGCATCGTTGCCACAACCCTGTGGCCAGCCTTCAAGAGACTGAGAGTCGTGAGGCGTCCAAAACCGCCGTTGGAGCCTGTGATGAACACGTTCTGGGTCATGGATGTATCTCCTGTTCGGGGGTGCTGCGCCAGCCTGTGACCGCAGCCGTTTCGTACCGTGCGGTATTTATACTGCGTGGTACGAAACCTGTCAAGTCTTGGATACCAGCCGGTCCGAAACAGCGTCAGAATGAGAACACGATGGCAAGCAACTCCACTCGACGCCCGCGGGGCCGACCCAAAACTCTCGACCGCGCCCGAACGCTCGATGTTGCCATCGACAGTTACTGGCGCGAGAGCGTCGATTCAGTGTCAGTGAATGAGATCTGCCGTCGGGCAAAAGTATCGAAGCCCGGCCTATATCGCGAGTTCGGAGACGAAGACCACCTGATGGATGCGGTACTGACCCGCTACAGCGAGACCGTCCTCGGTCCGGTACTGGCGAAGCTGTCCGACGACCGACCGTTCCGCGAGACGCTGGACTCACTCATCGATTTTGCGACGCGCAGCGAAACCCCCGAGGTTCCTTCGGGCTGTCTCTTTGCGAAGATGCGCACCTTCCGTTCAGGGCTGGGTCGCGTCACGGGCGAGCACGTGGACAGACTCTGCGAGGAAGCAGTTGGGGCATACTCGGAGTGGCTCGATCGGCGCGCTGCCCTCGGGGAGATTGAACTACCCGCTCCGGCCGAGATCACCGCCGCTTACATCGACGCCCAACTCACGAACATGGTGACCCGAATCTCCGCGGGCGAGGACCCGGCCATAGTGCGGGCTCACGCGCGGCTGGCCTTCGCTGTGCTCACCGATCCGAACGGCGTCGGCAGGTAGATTCGTATGGACCGATCGTCTTTCGAACAGGTGTAAGACGAATTCGAATGCCTCGTGCTCGACGTCGGCGAAACTCTGCTCTGCAATGCACACTCGCGCGACATCAAGGCGTGGTACGACGATGCAACCCGAGAGCACTACGAAGCCCAACTGGTCCGCATCGACGGTGGCACCGTGCTCGAGGTGGGTTTTCACGTAGAGCACCCGAAGGTTGCCCTCAACGAGGCCGCACTACGCCGACTCCTCGCCGACGAGAGCGACTGGCGCAAACATCTCGGCGACAAACCCGAAGCCGGGGTGTTCATCGGTGCTGACCGATGGCGGCGGATCTCCGAGATCTGGAACGCACCCGACCCTGATGACATCGACACTGCAATCGAGACCGCAGCCCGGCTCGCCGACTACGTCTCGGTCTTCGAGCCACGCCGGCGCATGTGAGCGCTACGCTCCGATCGACACGGGTACCCAGCCATCGATGTGGGCACGGTCCCAGATGCTGTGACGTTTTGTGACAACGGACTTCTCGTAAGGGAGTCAACGTGTCACGAAAGCCCTGCAACACAAAGAAAACTGGAGCGGACGACGGGATTCGAACCCGCGACCCTCACCTTGGCAAGGTGATGCTCTACCAACTGAGCCACGTCCGCGTAACGGCGGAAAGGATAGCCCCGAAACACCGCGCCGCCACCCTGGTCGAGGCCCGGAAAGCCTTCGGGGCGGTGCCGCGCGGAGGGGGGAACCCGCGCGACACCGCCCCTTTGTGAAGGTGCGTGGTTATTCGTGAATCAGTAGCGCAGGCGCGCGAGGAAGTTCTGGAAATTCGCCGTCACGTGCGTGAAGCCGGCGATCGCCAGACCGGAGCCGACGATGTCGACCCATGCCTCGAGGTTTGCGCCGTCAGCGCCCATGAAGGTGCCGAGGACCGAAACATCCATCAGCCATACGAGGAGAATGCAGGCTGCGATGAGCCAGCCTTCGCCCTTGCTGATGATCGGAATCTGCTTGAGGAAGGGGATGTGGTCCGTGGCGACGGAAACAACCGTCTGAGCGACAAGACCGATCAGGATGACGAGTGCCATCGTGTACATGGGCGTTACCTCCTATGAGAACCCTCCCGGCCCTGCCGGTTGGGGAAGCTCCGCCTGAAAATGACCGTACGCCTGCGTCGTCAAGAAGTGGTGGATTTCCGTGACGATGGTCACGCGGGCCTTGCACCACAAGTAATTGCGCGATGCGTCAGCGGGAAAGGTAGGCGCCGTCGACACCAAGAATGTGACCGAAGGTGTACGTCGACTCGTCGCACGACAGCCACATGGCGGCCGAGGCGATCTCCTGCACGGTTCCAAACCGTCCGATGATGCTGAGGCGCCCGAGGCTGCCCGACGGGTCGCCACCTGCACGGCGCTGGATGGCGTTGCGCAGCATGGGCGTGTCGATGCTGCCCGGAGCGATGCCGTTCACCCGGATGCCCTTGTCGGCGAATTCGATCGCAGCCGTCTTCGTGAGACCGACGGCTCCGTGCTTCGAGGCCGTGTACGCGCTTTGGCCCGGCTGCGGGCGGAAGGAGTTTGTCGAGCAAATGTTGACGATGGTGCCGCCGTGGCCCTTGTCGATGAACGTACGAATCTGTGCACGCATGGAGAGATAGAGCGACTTCAGGTTGACATTGATGATGCGATCAAAGTTGTCTTCTTCGAGCTCCAACAGGCTGGACGGCTCGCCTTCGATGGCAGCCGCGTTGACCGCGTGGTGCAGATCGCCGTACGTGTCAAGAGCCAACTGCACCAGCGCATTGACATCGGCGGCCTTCGAAACGTCGGTGCGCTGAAAGATCGCCTTGCCTCCCGCAGCGACGATGTTCGCAACGGTTTCATTGCCACCGTCCTCCGAAATGTCGCCGACAACGACGGACGCGCCTTCGCGACCGAATCTCTCGGCGATCTCGCGCCCCATCCCCTGTGCGCCACCCGTGACGAGTGCGACCCTGCCGTTGAATCCGAATGTTGCCATGCGATCAATTATTGGCGGTGCCGCCGTCGTCGAACGTGTCGGAGATTCAGATCTTGCGCGCCACGACGACACCGACGGCGGCAAGCATCACGCCGGCGCCGAGGATCTGCACCACGGTCATCGACTGTTCGAAGATCCACCACGCGAAGATGCTCGAGAGCACGGGACTTCCCAGACCGAGAAGTGCCACCAGGGTCGCGTCCATGTATCGATTCGCCCAGGCAATCGCCCCCATGCCCATCACGCCGGCCACGACGACCTGAAACAGCATCAGCCACCAGTCGTTGCCCCCGATCTTGTCGAAGTCGGCGCCCGTTGCGAGCGCGAGTGGGAACAAGAGCACGACCGAAACGGCGGTGGCGACGGTGAGGAAGGCATACGGGTGAACGCCTGCATCGCGCACGCGCTTCGTGCCGACCGCGTAGGTGGTCCAAAAGATCAGGTTGCCCACGGCGTAGAGATCACCCTCGAGGCTGTTTCCTCCCCCACTTGTCTTTCCGAAGACGACGAGTGACACCCCGGCCACGGCGACGAAGCACCAGAAGACTTTCTGCCTCGTGACGCGTTCCTTCAGAACGATCGGCGCCACGACGAGAAGCGCAATCGGGTTGAGCGACACGATCAGCGTCGCCGTCGCGATCGATGTCTTCTGGAACGACGCAAAGGCACACAACAACGAAGCCGTGTAGAAGATCGACGGAACGAAAGACGCCCGCCACACCGCGCGCGTCAGGCGACCGCCGGATGCGTACGTAATGACGGCCATGATCGGGAGGCCGATCAACATACGAATCGGCGTGAAGGCCATGAAGGGTGCCGAGATGCCGCGAACGATGACCGGGCCCCAACCCCAGCAAACGACACCCAGGAACACGGCCCACAGGGCAAGCGGATGCGAGGGCTTTGTGGCTGCCTCGTTCACTCGGCCATCAGTCCTTCGTCAGCCGGAACCACGGGTCGGGCACGTGTCGCGACGACGAATGCGATGGACACCATCATGATCGTCGCCCCGAGAACTTGAACCGCCCGCATCGATTGGCCGTAGATCAGCCAAGCCCCCGCCATCGAGATGGCGGGACTCAAGAGATTGATCAAGGACACGAGCGTGATGTCGAGGAAGCGGGCACACCAGGTCATGATCGTGTGTCCGAGCAACCCCGAAATAAAGACTTGCCCGGCGATCAACAACATGTCTTTGCCGCCGATCGCGCCAAAGTCGGGCCACGCAATCAGCACCCACGGCACACCCAGAATCGCAGCCGTCGTGAACGTCCCCGCGAGGAACGCCGACGGATGCACACCCTTGTCACGGGCTTGTTTGGCGAAGACGAAATAGGTGCTCCAGGTCAACAGGTTCGCGACGGCAAACAAGTCTCCGTCCAACGACGCGTCACCCCCCGACGCCGCGCCGAGCACGACCATCGAGACGCCACCCATTGCGACGATCGAGAGCAACACCCGAGCTGTCGTTGGCTTCTCTCCAAAGAGTCGCGGCGCGACGAGAAGCATCAAGACGGGCTGCATCGAAGATATGAGTGTTGCGTTTGCGATGGACGTGTGCTGAAACGACGCAAAACCTGTCGCCATCGACAGGAAGAAGAAAATGCCGGGAACGAAACTGTTGCGAAAGACCGACCACGTGAGACGGTGTCCCGCGACCGCGGCGGATCCGTTCATGACGGGAACCGAGACGACCAGTCGGGCAAATGTGAAAGCCGCAACCGGGGCGGTGATGCCACGGACCATCAGCGGACCGCAACTCCAGGCAACAACACCGAGAAAGCAGGCGGCGAGCGCCCAGTCGTGGGAATGGCCGTGGGGTTCGGTCACTTGCCGTCGCCGCGCATGTCGATGCGCAGGACCAGCACACCGTCTTCGACCGTTACGGTCGCGTCGCCAATGATGGCGAAATCCTGGAAGTCGACCTGCGCCTGCTGCAAGAACAACTGACGCTCTTCGCCGGCCACCGGAGGCAACGGCCGCCGCTTGACGGCCGCGGCACGCTCACGGAAGCGGACGATCATTTCTTCTGGATTGAAAGCAGCCACGGGTGAAATTTACTTTGGCTCCGCTGCATCCGACGAGACGGTCGTATCGACCGCGGATGACATCGCGAGTGATTCACGAGCCTCGCGTTCCGCCATCTGAAGCAGGAACTGCCGGTCGACACCCTTGCTCTTGCGATAAGCGCGCTCGCTCATCACTTCGAGACGTGCCAGCGCCGGAGGCTCGGGCCGCGACGTCTTCCAGAACCAGATGGTCAATCCGAAGAGCGCGATACCACCGAGAATCAGGAGAACCGAGATGAGGGTCACGATTCCGACTTCGGCGAGCACGTTCACACCCTAGTGAGATGCGACGATACGGCACGGCCAACCTGGTCGAGCTCGATGAGAAACGAATCGTGGCCATGCGGTGAGTCGATTTCCACGTAGTCGGCATGCCCGCCGCTCTCACCCGCGAGGCGGGCGATCTCGCGCTGCTGGTAACTGGGGTACAAAATGTCGCTCCAGATACCGATCGACAGCACCGGAACGCTGATGCGACGTGTGGCCGCGATCACTCCCCCGCGTCCACGGCCGATGTCGTGCAGATCCATCGCCTTGCCGATCACGAGATAACTGTTCGTGTCGAATCTACGTACGAGCTTGTCGCCGTGATGGTCGAGGTAGCGCTCGACCTCGAAGCGGTCCCACATCTCGATACCGCTCTTGTCGGCGTTGCCGTCGGCGAGCTCGCGCCCGAACTTTTCGGTGAAGACGTTGTCGCTGCGGAACGTCACCTGCGCGACCATACGCGCGATGGCAAGGCCCTCCCACGGGCCCTCTCCGGGAGCAGCCTCGTAATAGTCGCCACCGCGCCACTTTGGGTCGAGGCGGATCGCGCGACGGCCGATCGCTCCCCATGCAATTTGCTGCGCACTCGCCTGTAGGCATGTGGCGATGGGGATGATCGATCGCACACGGTCCGGGAACATGACCGCCCACTCGAGAACCTGCATTCCGCCCATCGACCCACCGATGACGCTGTGCCATGTACGGACACCGAGATGGTCGGCGAGTCGGGCCTGCGCGCGCACCATGTCACGGATCGTGATGACGGGAAAGCGCGAACCGTACGGTCGTCCATCAACTGGATGCGGCGACGCGGGTCCGGTGCTTCCCTGACAGCCGCCCAGTACGTTGGCGCAGACGACGAAGAACTCGTTTGTGTCGATGGCAAGACCGGGGCCGATGAGTCCTTCCCACCAGCCCGGTGTCGGATGTCCGTCGTCGGCGGGTCCGGCAGCATGCGAGTCACCCGTCCACGCGTGACACAGGAGAATCGCGTTGCTGGCGTCGGAGGCGAGCGAGCCCCATGTTTCGTAAGCAACGGTCACACCCGTCAGCGTCGAACCGACGTCGAGCGCAACCGCCCGGTCAGCGGGCAGCGAGAAGAACCGACGCGTGCCGGTGGCCTCGCCTGCGCGCCATGCACCGGTGGCCGGATAATGACGTCCGTGTCCCGACACTGTCCCTCTCCTTTCTGCTGAAGCTTTCACGATCTGACGCTGTGCTTTGCAGTACGAGGGACCGGGCCCGTTGCGGTTTCCCGCCACATCCCCAACCGTTGCCGGCTGAGATGGCACCGTGGACCAACCCCGGTTGCCGGACCGGTTACCCGGTCACTCGTGATGCTGAAGCGACCCCATGCTAGCCCCAACCTCGCGACGGGCAACGGAACTTTTCCGGGGAAGCTTCCTCCCGTTATGTTGCGGCCGATGCCCGAAAACTTTCTCACGTCGCTTGCAGAAATGCGCCCGGCCGAGCGAGCAGGCTTCGGGTCTTTTGCGATTGCGCCAATCCCCGCCGGAACCATCGTTGCTGCCTTCGGAGGGACATTGATGGACAGGGCCGCATTCGACATCCAAGACCCCGATCGTCGATCCAGGTCGATTCAGATCGACGAGGACGCTTTCCTCCTCGGGCCGGTCGATCGCGAACCCGGGGATGCGGTGAACCATTCGTGCGACCCGAACTGCGGCATGGGCGGCGCGGCGCAGGTGGTGGCAATGCGCGACATAACTGCCGGCGAAGCGCTCACTTTCGACTATGCGATGTCCGACGGCAGCGACTACGACGAGTTCGACTGTGCGTGCGGCAGCGCGACGTGTCGTTTGCGCGTCACCGGCGACGACTGGCGGCGCGACGAACTACAGAATCGTTATGCGGGGTATTTTGCGCCCTACCTGACGCGTCGAATCGCCGCACGACGCATTGCCCGCGGGCTTTCGAAGCGTGACGTTGAGACACTGATGGCGACGTTCGACGACGATCCTTACTGCGCACTCTCGCACGCGCTGCGTATCGCTCTCGGTCGTCCGAATGCGTCTTTCGAAACCCTCGTGCGACTCGCACCGATCGACTCTGCATGGCGCAGTGGCGCAATTGCCGGACACGTTGCCGCACTCGACCGACTCGCAGCCTTCTTGAACGAAGCGAGGGGCTTCGCCTGACTGTGAGCCGGATCAGCCGAGCAACGGCTGTGTGAACCGCAGTCGCTGGTCGAAGCCCGGCTCCCCCGGCAGGAAACCGTTGCGGTCGGGCCACAGCATCTGAACCACGTCGAATGCCAGGTTCTTGTGCCACGACGTGGCGCTCGCAAACAGGTACCCGTGGACCGACCTGTCAACGGCGATGAACTTGGCCCGCTGTTCGCCGTCGAAGAGTCCCACGATCTCGGCGCCGATGTCGATCGACTGCCCCGAGCCGCAAACGTCAGCAATCAAATCGAACAACCCTCGACATGCCACAGGGGTCAAGCCAAGGATGACAACCTCGGCCATCGAAAAAGCGGCGGGGAAATTCACCGTGTAGGAATACGTCGGCATCGGCGCGCCATCCGCGGTCGTCGATGCACCGGGCGGAACCGACTCGATCGCCCAACCGTTCGTCTCGACCATCCACGAGATCTTTTCGTCGTGCGGGATGTGGAAGTCAGGCAGATCGGCGGTCACGTGGCTTCCTTTTTCACAGCAAGTCGTATGCGTCGAGGTCCAGCGCATGTTGTGCAGCGCGGGTGGCCATCGCCGCAAACATCGCCTCGCCGCGTTCGGTCTTGGTGACGACCATCGAAGCGACCACCGCCATCACCAGGCCGGCGAAGGCGCCATGCGCGTACTCGCGCAGGAATGCACCGCGGTCCAGCTCGACGCCATAGGCACCGATCGCCACAAGGTAATCGTCGATGAGGTCACCCTCGATCGAACGTCGAACGTCGGGCATCACGGCGGCACCGAGGAAATACGAGACATCTACGACAGCCGGGCCGTGGTTCGGCGTCTGCCAATCGACGACGGCAACGGGTGGACCACCCGCGGTTGATCCAAAGAGAAGATTGTCGAGCCTGTAGTCGCCGTGACCGAGCGTCAACGTGGTGCTGCGACCCTCGATCCAGTCGGCGAGGCGCGAACCGAAAGCCACCGCAAGGTCGTGCTGTTGCGGGGTGAAGTACTTCGAATACGTGGCGAGAAAAGGCGTCATGAGGTGCTGATAGGCGGCCTGGAGAACTTCCCCGTCGGCTCGCGCCGTGCGGCGCTGCAGCCAGTCGACGTCGTACAGCGCGGGGTCGCCCCAACGTGGACCATGGAGCTTCGCCAACTCGACCACCGCTCGGGCGGCTTCGTCGACGGAACAGCCGGTGATTTGGTTTCCGGGCACGGCGGGTGAAAGGTCTTCCAGCACGAGAACGAAATCGTGTGACGACTCGTCGAATTCGACCCAGTGGCACTGGGGGCGACGCACGTCGACCGTCTCGGCAAGTTGCATGTAGAACTTCGCCTCGCGTTCGTACGTGCGGTGTGCGATACCAGCGGCACGACTCTCGTCGCCGGGCGAAGGCAACTTAACGACGACGGACGCCGGCACATCGGACCTGCTCGACTTGATGGCGACGCGGTAGTTGGCACCGATCATTCCTTCACCGATGCGGCTGGGCTCCCCTGCCGACACGTCGCGGCCGAAAACTTGCTCCCAGAAAGCTGGCGTCAACGACGAGAGATCGCGCACCGGCACAAACTAGCGTCGTGTGCGGTGGCGCCAAACCGTTTCACACCCCTCCTGCGACCGCGCATGATCGCCCTTCATGTATTGGTGATCGTGCTCGTCGTTGTCATGGTCAACCTCTCCCTGTGGCAGTTCGGTCGCCTCGACGAACGACGTACGTTCAATGAACAGGTTCGTAGCAGGGCGAGAATGCCGGCGGTCGCCATCGCCGACCTGGTCGACCTCACGCCCGACGAGGTCGAGTGGCGTCCGGTCGTCGTACGGGGAACGTTCCGCCCCGAGGATGAAGTCATCGTTCTCAATCGCAGTCAGAACAACACCGCAGGAGTCGACGCGCTGACCCCGCTCGACTTTTCACTTGGTGGAAAGAAATACGTGGTTCTCGTCGACCGCGGCTTCGTGCCCCTGTCGGCAGACGTGCCTCCGCCGGCCCGGGGTGAAGTGGAATTCTTCGCCCGTGCGCGCAAGTCGCAGGAACGTCGACTCGGAGGTCTGACCGACCCCTCGGAAGGCGTACTGCGCGAAGTTCAACGCGTCGACGTGGAACGGTTGGCCGGCCAGATGAAGGCGACGGACGACCAGACGGTTCTGCCTTTCTACGTCGACTACGTGGCATCACTCGCGGGTACCGACGACATCGTCGACAGCATTGCAAACGTCGCCGACCCCGAACTCACCGAAGGAACGCACCTGTCGTATGCGATCCAGTGGATCATCTTCTCGCTGTGCGCGGTTGTCGCGTGGTTCATCCTTGCGCGGCGTGCGATTCGATCTCGGCCATCCGCCTGAACTGTTCGATCACGTTCGGCGTCACGTGGTTGGCGTCCACACTGCGGTAGACCGTGTCGACGTTGACGGCAATGCGACCGAATTCGCGCAGGTCGCGGGTCGCCGCGTTACCCCGCATCTCGCGCACGATCTGCCAAGCCGCATCGAATGCGTCGACCCCGTTGGCATGACACTCCCGCGCCGCCCCGAGAACGGTCGTCAGATAATCACGTACAGCCACGACACCCGCCTTGTCGGTGACGGGGCCGTGACCCGGCACCACCGTCTCGACGTCCATTCCCAGCATCAGGTCGCATGCGGCGATCCAGTTCTCGAGTGGACCCGCCCACACGATGGGAGCGCCGCCGTTGAAGAGGATGTCACCCGTGAAGACGGTTCTCGCGTCGGGAACCACGACAATGGTGTCACCGTTCGTGTGTGCGGGACCCACTTCGATCAATTCGATCGCCCGGCCGCCGACCTCGACTTCGAGCCGACCCTCGAACGTCCGCGATGGTGGGGTTAGATCGATGCCATCGAATCGAAAGTCCCCGAAGAAAGAGCGAAACAACTCACCGACGTCACCAGGCTGCGCATTCAGTTGCGCCATCATCACCGGCGGCACGTGGTTCATTTCCTCCGCGGTGGCCTTCGATGCGATGATCTCGCGGTCCGCGACGAGTTGGTTCCCGTAACAGTGGTCGCCGTTCGCGTGCGTGTTGACGACGGTGACAATCGGTGCCGCGCTTGTCGCGTCGGCCATCGCCGACAACATTGCCGCCGTCAGCTCGAGGTCGAAGAGTGTGTCGACAAGCAATGACGCCCCGTCACCCACGACAAGACCTGCGTTGCTGTAACCCCAGCCCCCGTCGGGCTGGAGGTAGGCATGGCAGCCTTCGGCAACCTCGTGCAGACCGAGAACAAACGGAACGCCTTCGAACGCCATGACGACAATTCTGACACGGGGTCAGCGCAGGCGTTCCGCGACGCCGGATGCGATGCGACCGGCCACCGCCATCACGGGCAGCTGGGTTGCTGCCCGAGGAATGTCGGGGAACACCGACGCATCGGCGACCCAGAGGCCGTCAACCCCGAAGACGGCGCCCGCATTGTCGACGACCGCTTCGCTGTCACGCTCGGCACCCATGCGGCAGGTTCCGACTGCGTGCGAATACGCACCGGGTTGACGGCGGACGTAGGAGATGATCGTTTCGTCGTCGTGGGCGAGCAACGATGCAAGGGGCGTGCCGGCGGCGTCGATAGACACCGATTCGACAACGGCTTCGAATTCTGTGGTTTCACACAGATCCGCGGCCAAACGCAACGCGGCGAGCATGCGTGTTGCGTCGTCGTGGGTTTCGATCGTTCCCAACACCACCTCGGCGGTTCCATCCACCTCGGCGACGTGACCAACCGACGACACCTTCGTCACCGCGACAACCAATTGGTTCGGGTCGACGGGAAGCAAGTTGATGTCCGCATCGTCGATCGAAGACGCCACGACGAGGCCCGTAACGTCAAGCGCTTGTCCGGCAGCCTTGGCGCCGTCACGCAGTCGCAGCCACAGAGAAATCGCGGGATGGTCCTTCAAGTTTCGACCGATTCCTGCCCGCGACACTCCACTTCGTCGCAGGAGGATCGGGCTCCACACGGTTCCCGCTGCCAGCACCACTCCGTCCGCAACGAACTCGTCATCGCCGACCACCACCCCCCTGGCGCGATCGGCCTCGATTGCGATCTCGACGACGGATTCTCCGGCATGAACAATCATCCGTCCGGCGTCTTCGAGCACCCGCGGGGTGATGAACACGCTGAATGCGTCGGCGCGACGGCCCTCGCGCAACGACAAGGCAACCGGACCGGCACCGTCGTAGGTTTCCCCGACATGCCGACATTCGCCGGCGCCCATTCCGCGAGCCGCGGCCAACACCGCACCGGTAACCGGACCCATCTCGGTCCCCGACGCGAAGTACGAGGGGAAGTCGAGCAATGACATTTCCGCGCTGACGGCACGCCAGTTCCAGCCGGTGCAGCCGTACACCGCCGACCAGGCGTCCCAGTCCTCTTTGGTGCCCCGCATCTGCACCAACGCGTTGATCGATGTGGTGCCGCCAAGGGCGCGACCGCGCAAGTACGGATAGCGAAATCCGCCTGTGTACGTGGAGGCATAAACGTTCGGATCGAGAAGGTCGGTCCGCGACGTCGATGTTGCGAGATGCGGCGAAGTGTTCGTCGCCGACGCCCCACCCGACTCGAAGAGATGCACCTCGTAACCGGCATCGAAAAGACGCGCGGCGGCGACACAGCCCCCGGCCCCGGCCCCAACGACGACGATGCGGCGACTCAGGAGGGTTTTCCCGCGTCGCCGTTCGCCGACTCCGCATACCTGCGCGCCGCATCTGCGTAGTGGAACGCGGTTGGCAGGCCGTGAAGAGTCGCGCCACCGTCGACGCACAATGTCTGGCCGGTCACGAATGCGCCTTCGTCACTGCAGAAGAAAAAAGCGGCCTTCGCGATGTCGTCCGACGAGCCCATGCGTCGCAGCGGCGTGAGTTCCTGCAAGGCCTGAATCGCCGGCTTGACCTGAAAGATGCGCGACGTCATGGGGGTTTCGATGAGCCCCGACGCCACACAGTTGAACCTGACGTTCTTCGGCCCGTACTCGACGGCTGCGATCTTCGTTGCGTACTCGACGCCGGCCTTGGAACTTCCGTAGGCCGCAAGACCAACCGCAGGGCTGTGCGCGGTCTGTGACGAGATCGACAGGAACGAACCCCCTCCCGTTGTGGCCATCGAGTTGCCGAAATGCCGCATGCAATAGATCGCACCGGTGAATTGCACCGCCTGCATGGCCGTCAACTTCTCGGGCGTCAGATCGGCAATCGGGGTGCTTTGTTCGTAACCTGCGCAGTTGACCGCGATGTCGATGCGACCGAAATCGGATTCGACCGCAGACACCAACGCCGCGACGTCGTCATCGACCGTGATGTCACAGGTGTAGCCCTTGCCAGACACTTGGGCTGCGGCCGCATTCACCAAATCCGCCCGACGCGCCGCAATCGCCACACATGCACCTTCCGCCGCGAAGCGCCGAACGATCGCCTCGCCGAACCCGCTGTGCCCGCCAATGACGACGGCGACCTTTTGATCCAACTGCCCCATGTATCCCCCGATCGCTTCGGGACAGATTCTCCGCTAGTTGGTGCTTCTTGGCAAGCCCGCGAGGTGACCCGCGTCGTTGTAGCGAACGATCTGCCAACGGCCGGGACGCACGTGAACGAGTTCGGTCACCGAGGTGTTCAGGGTGTGCACCTCGAATTCGCCCACCGGCGCGCTTCGCAGGGCGTGGCGAAGACAGGTGTCGATGACGCCGGCATGGCAGGCAACCACGACCGTGCCCCCTGCCCAGGTGTCGACGGTGCGGCGCAACGCGCCGCCAACTCTGAACTGGAACGCCGCGACCGTTTCGCCACCGGGGTAGGTCTCGTCGTAGGGGTCGATCGACCAGTCGCGATGCCCGAACTTCTCGACGAAATCGGCGTAGGTCATGCCGTCACACACCTCACCCGGATCATGTTCGCCCCAGTCGGAATCGATGACGAGCTCGGGGTGACCGAGGGACGGCGCGATGAGGTTCGCCGTTTCGATTGCACGTTTGTAGTTACTCGCCACGAAGGCCGCTGGTGCTTCGATGCCTTCGGCTTGCCAACGGGCGTTCAACGCCTCGGCTTGCTTGCGACCGAGCGCCGAGAGGCCGGAGCACTTGCGTGGGCCACCGATCATCTTGTCGACCGCCACTTGCGACTCGCCGTGACGCACGAGAATGATGCGGGTTCCGCTCACGCCAATTTCTCCACGAACGCCTCGAGCTGGCGAAGGTTGCGGCATTCGTAGACCCCGTCGGTGTGCGAGCCGTATTCGCCGACGATCGAATCTCCCGTGTTCCAGTACGAACGGGGCTCGGGGTTCAACCAGTACACGTGGCGTGCACGGTGCTTCATTTCACGGACGACCCAGCTTTGCGCCGCGTGGTAGTTGTTGCGCGCGTCTCCGAGCAATAACACGGTGGTTTTCGGACCGACGTCCTTGCCGTAGCGCTCCCAGAAGACCTCGAAAGCGTGCCCGTAGTCGCTGTGGCCGTCGACCCACACCACGTCGGCTTCGGTGTTGACGCGGTGGATCGCCTCTGTGATGTCCTCGGTCGCCTTGAAGTAATCGGTGACTTCGTCGAGACCATCGATGAACACGAACGACCGCACCTTCGAGAACTGGCCCTGGATTGCGTAGACCAGCATCAGCGTGAACCGCGCGAAAGCCGCGACGCTTCCCGAGATGTCGGCGACGACCATGAGTTCCGGCTTGGCGGGTCGCGGGTACTTGAATTTCGGTTCAGCGGGCACGCCGCCGTAGTTCAACGAGTGGCGAACGGTGTTGCGGAAGTCGAGGGGCCCCTTGCGGCCGTGACGACGCTTGCGAGCCAACCGGGCGGCCAGCTTCCGGGTCAACGGATAAAGCGCCTTTTTCAGGCTCTGCATCTCGTCGCGTGATGCGTGCATGAACTCGACGTCCTCGGGCAATGGCTTGCGCAACGTCTTTGCCATCGCCTCTGCACCACGATCGGCAACCAGTCGACGACGGATCTCGGCTTCGATTTCCTGCTTGAACTTTTCGATGCGGTGTTGCATCTCGTCGTTCTCGAGGCGCCGTTCGAGGTCGTCGATCGGCTGTTGGCCATCGGCCGACTTGGCCTGCTCGATCTTGCTCATCATGTTGTCAAGGTCGAGGTTTCGCAGCGTTCGGTACAGGTAGTAGGTGCCTCCGACGGGCCGACCGGGCTCCATTCCGGCGAACCGCTGCACCGCCTGCTTTGCGAGCGCACGCATCATCGCCTGGTCACCGTCCATGAGTGCCCGCATGAGCAGGTTCATCAGCTCTTCCTGGGTGAGCGAGTCCATCGCTCCGGCGCCACCTTTGCCCTCGCCCTGCTGCATTTGTTCTTGCATTTCGCGCCAGAAGTCGCCGGCGTCTTCGTCGTCTTTCAAGGCGTATTCGGGCCCGCGCAGGCTGAAATAGACCTCGAAGACGGTTTCGAATGCGCGCCAGTGAGCGGCGTTCTTCACGAGCGTTGCGCCGAGGGCCCACTTGAAGGCCTCGCGGTCTTCGAGCGGGATCTGCTTGATCGCCTCCATGGCGTCGAGGTTCTCGGTCAAGCTGACCGGTAACCCCGCATTGCGCAGTTCGGCAACGAAGCCGGACATCAGGTCGAGCATCGTGCGCTTCCGACTACTTGTCCGACGACAGTTCCTTCGCCGCCTTGGCGATGTCAGTCTGGTACTTGAGGAGAATGTGCAGGGTCTCCTTGGCCTGTTCTGCGTCGATGTGCTCGATTCCGAGCAGCATGAGGGTGCGCGCCCAATCGATTGTCTCGCTGACGGACGGAGCCTTCTTCAAGTCGAGCTGACGAATACTGCGGACGATGCGCGCGATCTGGTCGGCGAGGTGATCGGTGATGCCTTCGACCTTGGCGAGAACGATCTCCTTCTCGCGGTCCATGTCGGGGTAGTCGACGTGCAGGTAGAGACAACGGCGCTTCAAGGCCTCGGATAGTTCACGGGTGTTGTTCGAGGTGAGGAACACCAGCGGAATTTGCTTGGCCGTGATGGTGCCGAGCTCGGGAATGGACACCTGGTACTCGCTCAGGATTTCGAGCAGGAGTGCCTCGGTCTCGACTTCCACACGGTCGACTTCGTCGATCAGCAGGACGACCGGGTCGTCGGCGCGGATGGCTTCGAGGAGCGGACGAGTCAAAAGGAACTCTTCGCTGAAGATGTCGTCGTGAACTTCCGACCAGGAGTCGCTGTTCTTGTCGGCCTGGATGCGCAGCAGCTGCTTCTTGTAGTTCCACTCGTAGAGGGCTTTCGACTCGTCGAGGCCCTCGTAGCACTGCAGACGAATGAGGCGGGCGCCGATGAGGTCGGCGATGCTCTTGGCGAGCTGCGTCTTGCCGGTTCCGGCCGGACCTTCGACCAGAACGGGCTTGCCCAGGCGGTCGGCGAGGAATGCGACGCTTGCAATGCCGTCATCGGCGAGATAGTTGACGTTTTTCAGGCCATCACGGACAGCCTGCACTGAATCGAAGCGGTTCCCCATGCCTGCACCCTACCGTTCGGTACGCTTGGGTCACCAATGGATGCGCCGCGCGACCTGCTGCGAACCAACGTTGCCGTCGCGGCAGGAACCGCGGTGTCACGCGTCACGGGTCTCGCCCGAATCGTCGTCTTTGGCGTTGTCATCGGCCAGACCGCCGTGGCCGATGCCTACGACGGTGCAAACAACTCGCCGAACTCCATCTACGAACTTCTCATCGGTGGTGTTTTTTCGGCGGCGTTGGTTCCCGTCTTCACCCGGCTCTTTCACGAAGACGACGACGAAGCCGAACGAGCGGTCGTCTCGACTGCAATCGTCTTCCTTGCCGCCCTCACCGCCCTGGCCGTTGCACTCGCTCCGTTGATCTTCAGGCTCTTTTCTCTGAACCCGGCCGCCGACATCGACGTGGCCGCGTACCGCAACGTGGGCACGATGCTCGCCCGGGTGTTTCTGCTGCAGATCTTCTTCTACGGACTCACTGCTCTCGCGACGGCCGCGCTCAACGCACGGCGTAGGTTCATCGCAGCAGCGTGGGCGCCCGTCGCGGCCAATGTCGTCATCGTGGGGCTCATTGCCCTCATTCCGCTGTCGATCGACGGCCGTCCCGGACTCGACACCATCAGCGACAACGCCACCGTGCGCTGGCTCCTCGGTAGCGGCGCCACGATCGGTATCGCAACGACGTCGATCATCGTTCTCCTCGTCGCACGGACGTCGGGGCTGTCGTTCGGATTGGTACCGAACTTCCGCCACCCTGCGGTACGGCGCCTCGCGCGACTGTCGCTCTGGACCTTTGGCTACGTGCTGACCAACCAGATCGCACTGGTCGTGGTGCGCAATCTGGCGGAACCGGGAAGCGGCGGACCGGATGCATACACAAAGGCCTTCACGTTTTTTCAGCTTCCGCATGCTTTGCTTGCCGCCTCGATCACGACGACGTTTGCACCCGACCTTGCCCGTGCCGCTGCGTCAGCCGACCGCGATTCATTCGTCGGACGCCTGTCGCTCGGTGTTCGCCTGATCACGCTTCTCACGCTCCCCTTCGCCGCACTGTTCTTCGTGACGTCACGGCCGATGATCGGTGCCTTGCTTCAACACGGGAACTTCTCCGCAGAAGCCGCACACAACACTGCCCGCGCACTGATGGGGTTCTCCGTCGGGCTCGTGGGGTTTTCGGTGTACCTGTTCGTGCTGCGAGGTTTCTACGCCGAAGAAGACACGCGTACGCCCTTCGCGATCAACTGTTTCGAGAACGTACTCAACGTTGTGCTGGCCGTGATTCTTGTCGACCGCCACGGCGTACTCGGCCTCGGCCTCGCATTCGGCATCGCCTACGTCGTCAGTGCGATCGTTGCATTGATCGTCATCGAACGCCGCCACCCCGACTTTGCGTCGATCGCGTTACTGAGGTCGCTGTCACCGATGGTGGCTGCGACGGTTCCCGCGGCCCTGTCGGCGTGGGCGATCGGTCGCGCGCTCGGCGAAACAGCGGGTATCGGCGCGGTCATCCGTACCGCAGCATCGTACGCAGTCGGTTTGGTCGCGTACGTGGGCTTCCTGCGACTGCTGCGCGTACGAGAAACGGCCGTGTTGGCCGAACGGCTCCGCGGCCTCAACGCAGGGCGCTGAGAACGACCATCTCGTCGCGATGAACGACGAGCGTCGAAACGCCTTCGGCCAGGTCGGATGCGCGCTTTCCGCGAAGACCGGCAATTTCGGCATGCGAGATGACGGCTGCCCCACGCGCCACAAGACCACCCGATCCGTCGACCACGTCGACGACGGCCCCGGCCGCGAAGTCACCCTCGACCGCCGTCACGCCCGGGGACAACAATGATGTACCTCGTGATTCGATGGCGGCCACTGCCCCGGCGTCGATGACGACTCTCCCTTCGGGCTGTGCCGCAAACGCGATCCACAGCCGGCGAGCCGACAACTGACGATCACGACCGAGGAATGTGGTGCCAACCCTCGTAACGGGGTCGACGGCATCGACCAGGACGTTGTCACGCGACGCACGGGCGATCACTGTTCGCACGCCCGACCATGACGCGATGCGCGCCGCCGAAAGCTTCGATGCCATTCCACCACTGCCGCGAGCGGTTCCCGCGCTGCCGGCAGCAACACTGAGCAGGTCGTCGTCGGTCGACACCTCCTCGATGAGCAAGGCGTCGTCATTGGAACGCGGATCCTTTGTGTATAGACCCTCTTGGTCGGTCAGCAACACCAGAACATCGGCCGCAACACTGTGCGCCACCAACGCCGCGATGCGGTCGTTGTCGCCGAAACGAATCTCGTCGTTGGCGATCGCATCGTTTTCGTTGATGACCGGAAGCACGCCCAGTTCGAGGAGGCGCAACATGGTCTGGCGTGCATGCAAATACTGCTGACGGTCACCGAAATCGTGCGGCACGAGCAACACCTGGCCCGTCACAACACCGTGGGGCGCAAAGACCGCGTTGTAGCGTTCCATCAGCCGGCTCTGACCAATTGCGGCGAGTGCCTGAAGCGTGCCGACGTCGGCGGGACGATGTGCCATTCCGAGAGCCGCAACGCCGGCTGACACTGCCCCGCTTGTGACGAGAAGGACCTCGTGGCCATCGCCCCGAAGCCGCACGATCTGCGTCGCGAGAGAAGTGAACATGTCGGCGTTCAGCACACCGTTCGCGTGCGTGACCGAGCTGGTGCCGACCTTGACGACGACGCGCATCAGACCTCCGCCGTGTACTCGAAGGAGAAGTCGCCAATGTGGACGACATCGCCATCCTGCGCGCCCGCACGTGACAGCAAACGCCCGACGCCCATTTTCTTCAAACGTTCGTCTATGTAGTTCAAAGCCTCGGGCGATGTGATGTCGTTGAGCGCAACCGATCTCACCGCGTTGCGACCGACTATCCGGAACTCGTTGTCTCCGACACGTTCGACGTAGGTGCCCTCGGGCTCGGGGCGCAGGATGACGGTCGCCTCGCGCGGCGGAATCGCCTCGCGAGCCTGCGACACCAACTGGGCGAGTTTCCCCACCACCACCCGAACGCCCTGACGTGTGACGGCGGACATGGTGAGGCCCGACCAATCGGCAAGAACCGCCGGATCGGCGACGTCGACCTTGCTGCCCACCACGATCCGCGGGCGACCGACGAGAGCAGGGTCATACGCCTCGAGTTCGCGCAGCAGAATTCGTTCCTGTTCGTCGGGTGCCATGCCGTCCATCGGTGCAAGGTCGACGAGGATGCACAGCGCACGTGCCCGTTCGATATGGCGCAGGAACTGGTGACCAAGTCCACGGCCTTCGCTTGCCCCCTCGATGATGCCCGGAATGTCGGCAACGACGAATTCGGTCGACTCATCGACGCGTACGACGCCGAGGTGGGGCTCGAGCGTCGTAAATGGATAGTTGGCGATCTTCGGCTTCGCCGCCGAGATGGAACTGATGAACGTGCTCTTTCCTGCATTGGGAAAACCGACGAGCGCGACGTCGGCCATCAACTTGAGTTCGAGCTTCAACCAACGCTCAGAGCCGTACTCGCCCTGTTCGGCGAACTTGGGCGCACGTCGACGGTTCGAGAGGAACCGCGCATTTCCACGACCGCCGCGACCGCCTTCGACGGCCTTCCAGCGATCGCCGTGGGCGACCAGGTCTGCAAGCACCTCGTCGGTGTACATGTCGCGCACGACGGTTCCTTCGGGAACGCGGATCTCGAGGTCGCGCCCCGACCTGCCGTGGAGGTCTTTGCCCATGCCGTTCACTCCGTCGTCGGCACGGCGGTGGGGATGGTCACGGAAGGCCAGCAGGGACGCCACGTTGTGGTCTGCGACGAGCCACACGTCGCCTCCGTTGCCGCCGTCACCGCCGTTGGGGCCACCGAATGCGACCGGACCCTCGCGACGGAAACTCACGCATCCGGCTCCGCCATCGCCGGCGCGCACATTCAGTTGGCACTCATCGACAAAGGCACTCATGGTGCAAATCAGGCTAATGGCGCACACCTGTCACCTATCGTCTCTTTTGTGAGCGGTTCGTCATCCCCCTCCGACTCCACAAGCCGCGCCGACGTGTGGGCCTCCACGATGGCGGGTCATGCGCTCTCCCATTCTCCCGCCAACGTTCGCTTCGCACATTCCGACTCAAACGCATCCACCGGCGCGCAACGCCTTGTGTCGCGCGACGAACGCGAAGACCACGAAAACAACCTCCTTGCTCCCAACGCCACACGTTCGATCGGTGCGGGCACCCGCACGCGGCCCGAAGAACCCGACGCATTCCGCACGTGTTTCGAACGCGACCGCGACCGCATTCTCCACGCGGCCGCCTTCCGTCGTCTCGCCGGCAAGACTCAGGTCTTCGTCTTCCCCGACGACCATCAACGCACGCGCCTCACCCACGCCCTCGAGGTCGCACAGGTCGCCACCGCCATCTCACGGGCGCTCGGCCTGAACATCGCGCTCACCGAGGCCATCGCACTCGGTCACGACTGTGGACACGGCCCCGGCGGTCACGCCAGCGAAGACGCGCTCAGTCCATTCGTCGACGGTGGTTACGACCATGCACTGTGGGGCGCAGACGTCACGCTTTCGCCGTTGAATCTGTGCCGAGAAACGCTCGACGGCATCCGCAACCATTCGTGGTCGCGACCCGCTCCGATGACGCCCGAAGGCGAAGTCGTCTCGTGGGCCGATCGCATCGCCTACGTGTGCCACGACTTCGAAGACGCCGTCGACGCGCGCGTCGTCATGCCGAACGATCTGCCCTCGATGGTGCGCGAACGTTGCGGCACGTCACGCGCCAAGCAGATTTCATCTTTCATCGTCGGCATGCTCGATGCCACGCACAGCACCGGCCGCATCGCGATGACCACCGACATGGCCGATGCGCTCGGAGCCTTCCGCCAGTTCAACTACGAAGCCGTGTACCTTCGACCCGAATCGCAGGCCCAGGCCGCATCCGTCATTCGCGTGCTGCAGGCTCTTGTCGAGCACTACGCAGCACACCCGACTTCGTGCCCTGCAACGCGTCAACTCGACGCAATGGCGAAGTCAACGGAAATGATGAAAACAATCGTTGAATACGTGGGCGGCATGACCGACCGTTACGCATTTCAACAGGCAATCAACCTGTTGAACTGGAGCGAGTCCGACCTACCGGTCGGCATTGACTTCCGCTGAGACGGGTCAGTTCGCGGAGGGCAGAACGTCGACAACCTTGCGGCCGCGGCGCTCACCGAACTTCACGCTGCCACCCACGAGAGCGAACAGGGTGTCGTCCTTGCCGATACCCACGTTCTTGCCGGGGTGAACGCGCGTTCCGCGCTGGCGAACGAGAATTGCGCCTGCGCTGATTTGCGTGCCGTCGAAAGCCTTGACGCCGAGGCGCTGAGCGTTTGAATCGCGGCCGTTACGTGTGGAGCCGCCACCTTTGGTCTTTGACATGGCTCAGCCTTTCGCGATGGAAGTGATTTCGACGACGGAGTACTGCTGACGGTGGCCGTAACGACGACGCTGATTTGTGCGGCGCTTGTAGGTGAAGCCGTCGATCTTCGGCCCCTTGGCCGTGGCGATGACGCGGCCGGTGACCGACGCGTTCTTCAACTGGTCGGGTGTGGACAGCACGGTGCCGCCGTCGACGACGAGAACCGGAGTGAATTTCACTTCGGTGCCATTGTCGACGCCGAGAAGTTCGACCTTGACGGTCTCGCCCTGGGCGACTTTTTCCTGCTTACCACCGGAGGCGATGACTGCGTACATAGCGGTTTCCAACTCTACAAGGGCCGCCCTGCGTCCCCAACCCCTAGCCGATGAAGCCCCTAGCCGATCAAGTCCCTAACCGATCAAGGAATGGTCGACCTTGATGCCGCGACCCTCGCAGTCGGGGCACTGGCCAGCGAAGCTGGTGAGGAGTCCTTCTCCGATTCGCTTGCGGGTCATCTCGACAAGGCCGAGGTCGGACACCTCGAGCACCTGGGTTCGTGTCTTGTCGCGGGCCAGGGCGGCGCGGAAAGCGTCGACCACTTTGCGGCGGTTTTCTTTCACTTCCATGTCGATGAAGTCGATCACGATGATGCCGCCGATGTCGCGGAGGCGTAACTGCAACGCGATTTCCTCCGCAGCTTCGAGGTTGTTGTGGAAGACCGTCTCCTCGAGGTTCGACTTGCCGACGTTCTTGCCGGTGTTCACGTCGATGACCGTCAGCGCCTCGGTGTGTTCGATGATGAGCGACCCGCCCGACGGCAGCCACACCTTGCGATCGAGTGCTTTGTGGATCTGTTCGTGCACGTGGTAGTGCTCGAAGATCGGCAGACCCGACGGTGCAGGCGCATCGCCGTCTTCCTCGCCCGAAACGTCGACGCCACCCGCGACATACAGCTCGACGCGGTCGGCAAGTTCGGGGTTGAAGTCGGTGACGTAGCCCTTCAGGTCTTCGTACAGTTGCGGGTCGTCAATGACGACTCCGCGATACTCGGCATTGAACTCTTCGCGGATGACGCGCACGGCGAGGCTGGGCTCGCGATACAGCAACTTCGGTCCGTTGGCCTTCTTGGCCGCCTCTTCGATGCGAGCCCACTCGTCGAGCAGGCGTGCCATGTCGGCGCGCAGTTCGTGCTCGGTGGCATGTTCGGCCGCGGTACGCACGATGAGACCGTGTTCCGCCGGCTTCACGCGATCGAGCACCGACCGAAGACGACGTCGCTCGTCGTCGGGCAGACGCTTCGAGATGCCGTAGGTCTTCGAATTCGGAATGAGAACGACGAACCGACCCGGTAGCGACACTTCCTGCGTGAGTCGGGCACCCTTGGCCCCGATCGGGTTTTTCGTGACCTGGCACAGAATCAACTGCCGCGCTTTCAAGATGTCTTCGATGCGACGTTCAGTTGACTTCTCGACGATGTCTTCGGCGTCGTATTGCACGTCGCCGCGGTACAACACCGCGTTCTTTGGCGTGGCGATGTCGACGAACGCGGCTTCCATGCCCGGCAGCACGTTCTGCACGCGGCCGAGGTAAATGTTGCCGTGGATTTGAGAAACGTCGTCGGCCGGACGGCTGACGTAGTGCTCGATCAGTTTGCGACCCTCGAGAACGGCCACCTGCGTGAGACCCTCACGTACCTGCACGCACATGAGATACCGACCCACGGGCCGGCCGTCACGGGTGCGACCGCGACGTCGCTCGACGATTTCGGCCTCGACCGCCGCCTGGCTCTGGCGCTGACGGCCACCCTGCGCACCCTGTTGACCCGAGCCGCTGCGGCTACGACCGCGGCCCCCGCGGCGGCGCTTGCCATTGCCCTGCTTGGGTGCCCCGGATGCGCTCGGAGCCGCCGGCTGACGGACGGGGGCAGGACGGGTGTCGCCAATCTGGGGCCGGCGTGGCGGCTCGCCACTGACCGGCGCGGACGCGGCAACGGAACCACCCGATGCCGGAGGATCGGCGAGGGGACGGGCATTCTGGCCGTTTTGGCTGCCTTGACCGTTCTGTCCTGTTTTGTTTCGGTTGCGCCCACCGCGCGACCCACGGCGCCGTTTCTTGTTCGGCCCGGGGCTGGCGGACTGATTCGCGCCCTCGGAAGGTTGGTTCATGATGTCTCGATCCTGTGCGGCCAGCAGCCGCTTGGAAAATCAGGCTATCGGCTCAGCCGCGCGGAAACCGTGACCCTCGGCAGTCCACCCCTCAGCGCAGACGACGCATGTGGACGCTTTGCACCAGCCCCACGATGGCGGCGAAGGCCACCATGTGCGAACCCCCGTAAGAGACGAAGGGCAGCGGAAGGCCCGATACCGGCATGATGCCGAGTGTCATGCCGATGTTCTGAAAGGTTTGCCACAGGATCATGGAAAAGGCCCCCAGGGCGATGAACTGGCCGAGCCGGGTCCGCGACAGGCGACCAACCCGCCAAATTCGCCACAACAGCAACGTGAAGAGCGAAAGTGTGACACCCGCGCCGATCAGGCCGAACTGTTCGGCGATCGCCGAGAAGATGAAATCGGTCGACTGCACCGGGATGAACGCCCCGTTTGTGAGCGGACCCTGCAGGAATCCCTTGCCGGTGATGCCCCCGGTCGCGACGGCGCGCTTGGCGAAGCGCACCTGAAGCACGACGTCCTTCAGCGTCGCCTCCGTCGAGTTCTGGTTGAGGAAGGCTTCGATACGACGGAATTGGTAACTGCGCACGACCCCGCTCCATACCGCAACGGTTGCGGACAGAACCGCAAGCGAGGTGATCGAGACGATGTAGCGCACCTTGCTGCCCGCGACCAGCAGGAGCCCCATTGTGCAGGCGAGCAACACGGTCGCCGAGCCGAGGTCGGGTTGCAACAAGATGAGCCCCACCGAGGCCCCCACGATGACGAGGGTGATGACGAACCGGTGGTACGGCAACTGCTCGTTCTCTTCTTCCGAGAGGTAGCCGGCGAGCAGCAACAACAACGCGAATTTCGTGAACTCGGCCGGTTGCAGTGACACGATGCCGAGGTCGAACGACAAGCGCGCGCCACCCCGCACCGCTCCCGCGACAAGAACGAGCATCAGCGCGACGATCGACGCCCCGTAGAAGAACTCCGCCCTCCCCCGCAACCATTCGTAGTCGAGTGCCATCACGATCACCATCACCAGCGCAGCCGCGATGATGTAGATGATTTGACGCTGCAGGAGATAGTACGGATCGACTCCGCGCGCGAGTAGCCGCGGTCGAGTCGTCGAATACACGGCGAAGGCACCGATCGTCGACAATGCAGCGACCGCAAACAACAACAGCCAGTCGATGTTTCGACTGGGGTCGGCCATGCTGCGACGAATGTTGCCCATGCCCGACACAGAGGGTCGCCGACGTACCGCTTCGAGAATCGTCATCAGTCGCGCACTCCTCCGCCGTAGCCCGAGAGGCACAACGGACTCACGAGGCGCTGCGAACGCGCCACCGCGGTGCTGTTGATGTCGAGCGGGTTGCTCGGAATCACCTCCTGCGGATCGACGACACCGGCGAGTGCGGAAAACACGCACTTGACGACCGGAGCTGCAGCCTGCGATCCGTATCCCGACTTCTCGAGATACGCGACGGCGGTGAAAGGCCGCGTGGGGTCGAGACTGAAGGCCGCGAATGCGGACGAGTCATTCCATGGAAGGTTCTTGAAACCCTGCGCGGTGCCGGTCTTTCCGGCGATCGGCAACAACTTCTTCGGGTAGTTCTTGAAGAGAAACTCGCCCGTTGCCTTGTGGTAAAAGTCCCAATCAACTCCCGGCCCGTTGACGACGCGCGTGAGGCCACGCACGATCGGGCCGTGCACCTCCGGGGGCATTTCGACGGTACGAATCACCTTTCCACGGGTGCGATCCTCGACCACGATCGCCTTCGACAAGTCGGCGAAACCCGCGTCACCATCGGGCGTGCCGGACTCAAGAATGCGGTTCGCGACGTGCGGGGTGACGACACGCCCGTTGTTCGCCAACACCGAGTACGAGACACCCAGCTGAAGCGGCGTGGCTGCGAGCAAACCCTGACCGATCGCGAATTGCACGTTGTCTCCGACGTAGTACGCACGACCCTCTTCCTTGGGAATCGCACCGGCATCGGCGAGCGACTTCTTCAGCTCTTTGCTCGGCAGCGCGCCGCCGTATTCGAAGGGCAGGTCGACGCCCGTCGGCGCGCCGAATCCGAAATTGCGAACTTCTTCTTCGAGAATCGGGCGGTAACCGCGCTGGGTGAGAATCTGCTCGCCAATCTTGTAGAAGAACGTGTCCGAGGAAACTGCCAGCGCATCTTCGACCGTCACCGGCCCGTAGCGGCACGGCGTGTTGGTGGCGGAACAGAATGCGTTCTTGAACACACACTTCACGCCTTCTTGACACCGACCGTTCGGAATCGACTCGAGCTTGTACGTGCCTTCGTCGCGGTATTTGAACTTCAGAGGCTCGGCAATCTGTCCCGAGTCGAGTGCGGCAAACGCGGTGAACGGCTTGAACGTGGAGCCGAGGTTGTAGCGGCCGCTCACGGCTCGGTTCACGATGATCGCCTGGTCGGGATCCTTCGATTCAGGGAAGAGTTGTTTGAATTTCGTCGAGGAGATCCCCGCGTTGAACCACCGGTTGTCGAAGTTCGGGTAGCTCGCCATTGCGACGACTTCACCCGTGTCGTAGTTCATCAACAGCGCGGATCCGGCGGGGGCCTTGTAGAAATTGACCTCGGAATACTGCGGATCGGGGTCGCCGTTCTCGAGCTTCACCGTGCCTGCATCGACTTGGCGGCGCAGGCTCAACATGGTTTCGAGCGCTTGCTCGATGAACTGCTGATAGTCGAGGTCGATCGACAATTGCACGTCGTTGCCGGGAATAGGTTCCACCCGTTCGATTTCGCGAATGATCTGACCAAGGGCATTCACCTCGTAGCGCACGTAACCGGGCTTGCCCCGCAGCACGCTTTCGTACGTCTGTTCGACCCCGTACTGGCCCACACGTTCGTTCGGCGAGTACTTGAGCGACTTGAAGTACGGCAACTGTCGCTCGAGGATCGCGCCCATGAACCCGACAACGTGCGACCCTATGGGCGCGTAGGGGTACTCGCGCCGCCATCCCTCTTCGATGTCGACACCCGGATAATCCTCCGAGCGCTCACGCAGGAACAAGGCCGTCTGCTCGGAAATTCCCTCGCGAAGAGGAACGGGCTGTAGCGGGTCGTACATCTTGCTTTGGTAACGCCGCTCGAGTTCGGTCACGGGTGTCTGCAGGGCGCCGGAGAGCCGGAGGAACAACTCGGCCCGCTCTGCGGGCCTGCGCACGACCGCGCGGTCGATGGTCGCGATCAGCACCCGCTCGTTGTCGGCCAGCACGCGACCATCCACGTCGAAAATGCGTCCACGCTCGGGCAAAAGTGAAACCGTGCGTGAACGCACCTCGGCGACTCGCGTCTCCAGACCCTCGGCATCGACGACCTGAAGGAACCACGTACGGGTGCAGACGAGACCGAGCAGGACGAGAGCGAGACCGCCCAGTACGCCCAGTCGCTTCCCCGAGATCGTGGCCGACATTCCCCTATTCTGCCCAGATGGCCTGGCGAACGGGCTTCACCAGTGCCCACTTGGCAATGCGCGCCGCAGGAACCGCGAGCAAAGCGTTGAAAGCAGCACAAGTGAGAGCCACCGTCACGACCCGTGAGCCGAGCAAACCATCGACGCCAACGACGAGACTCGCTGCTGGGTACAACAAAACCGCGGTGCCCGTCGACAGTGCGACGGCAATGATCTTCGCCCACCAACGTGCTTCGTGAACGAAGGCGTTGACTCCTCCTGCCATGTATCCGGCGAACCCGAACACCACCGCCGACAACCCCATCGGCGCAGTGAGCACCATGTCGTACATGAGTCCGAAGATGAAGCCCGTCACCGCGCCGGCTTCACTTCCTGCCGCAACACCGCTCGCGCACGAGAACAGCAACATGACCTGAAGCACGACACCCAACGGACGCAACGTGTTGAACAGCGTCGTCTGGAAACTCAACACCACCAGACCGAGAAGAAACGTACGGGTCGCCGGAGATTCGATGATCGCAAAGAGACGCTTCATCGCGGAATCTCCGTCGCCGGCTGGTAGAGCAACACGCGCACGAAATTCAGACTCTCGAGGTTGGCAGCAAGGTCAACCTCGAGCAACGGCCCTGCCGTTCCCTTGCGGTTCACGACACGGGCAACCGTGCCCACAACAAGGTCGGGCGGAGCAAGGCTCTGCGATCCGCCCGCGGTCACCACGGGAACGCCTTCACACAGCGCACCCAATCGCTCGGAAGCTTGCACGAATCGGATGATTGGCGTACGGCCGATACCCCTGCCTTCGAGCGCACCCGTTTCGCGGGGAACGAGTCCGCCCGTGTCGGGAATCGTGATTTGCGAGCCTGCGCCACCCGGCCGTGGCGGCAGTGTCGTAGAGAACGGCGTAAAACCTTTGATCGTCGTGGTGGTGGGCTTGGGCAGGGTTGTCGTGGTGGTGCTGGTGGTCGTCGTCGTGCTCGTCGTCGTCGTGGGCGGCACCGTGGTTGTCGTGGATGTGGTGGTCGTTGCAGCGGAGTCACCCGCAACCGACGTGCCCGGAGCCACCTCGATCGGCGCAGTTTCGGGCGGCAACGTCGTGGGCGGGATCGTCGTCTCGGGGGCGGTCGTCGGCGCGACCGTAGTGGCCGTCGTCGGACAGTTCCCCACCTTCACTGCAATCGCGTACTCGGGGTCGGTTGCCAACATCACGACCGAACGTTCGAGGGTCGCATCCGTGATCTTGCCGACGAGGCCCGCACCATTCGTGACCGTCATACCCACACGGATTCCGCTCGACTTTCCCCGGTTCAACTCGAAAGTCTGCGAGAAGTTTGACGGTGATTGGCCGACAATTTGGGCGGTCACGCTGTCGATGCCGGCGAGGGTCGGCAAACCGTTCAATGCGAGAAGTTCCTGCGCTTCACGCACACTCGCCGCGGCAGCGATGGCAGTTCCCTCTTGCTTCACGAGGAGATCCTTCAACGCGAGGTTCTCCTTGCGCAGCTCGCCATAGTCGAGCACGCCGCGCCACGCATTCGACACCGGTTTGGTGACGACATTTGTGAGTCGCTCGACAGGACGGAAGATGGTGCCGAAAGTGTCACGAACGCCCGCGACGAACCCGCTGTCACGCAGGTCAAGCGTCACGAGCAGAATCGACGTGAGCAACAGCACGACGATCATGCGCCGACGTGTGAAGGACTGCACGAAGAGGAACTACCCCTCAGTCGATTCCCGTTTGGGTGAGCAGACCGCGCATCGCCTCGATGTTTTCGAGCGCCTGGCCGGACCCCAGCACAACCGCATACAACGGGTCGGGCGCGACGACGGCACGCATACCTGTTTCGTGTGTGACGCGCTGGGTCAGTCCCGCGAGCAACGCACCTCCACCCGACAACACGATGCCGTTCTCCATGATGTCGGCAGCCAGTTCCGGCGGCGTGCGGTCGAGGGTCGACTTGATGGCGTCGACGATGGCCGTGATGGGCTCGGCAATTGCCTCACGCACGTGTTCGGTAGTGAGCTCGATGCGACGCGGAAGGCCCGACAGCGAGTCACGACCACCGATGTCGGCGGTGAACTCTTCCTCGAGCCTCCATGCGGAACCCATCTGGATCTTGATTTCCTCGCAGGTGTTCTCGCCGATGTCGAGGCCGAATTCCTTCTTCACGTAGTCGCCGATCGCCTCGGTGATTTCATCGCCGGCAACGCGCACCGACTGGGCCACTACGATTCCACCGAGCGAAATGACGGCCACTTCGGTGGTGCCGCCGCCAATGTCGACGATCATGTTGCCCGCGGGTTCGTGGACCGCAATGCCCGCACCGATTGCTGCTGCCATTGGCTCTTCGATGATGTGGACGGGCTTGCGCGCGCCGGCATATTCCGCGGCATCCTGCACCGCCCGCTGCTCGACACCGGTGATACCCGACGGAACACAAATGACCATTCGGGGCCGGCTCCACCGGCTGGCGTTGACCTGCTGGATGAAGTAACGCAGCATCTTTTCGCATACTTCAAAGTCGGCGATCACGCCGTCTTTGAGCGGGCGAACGGAAGTGATGTGCGATGGCGTTCGACCGAGCATGCGCTTGGCTTCCCAACCAACCGCCACAGGTTTGCCGTCGCGCATGTCGACGGCAACGATCGACGGCTCGTTCAGCACCACACCCTGGCCCCGCACGTACACGAGAGTGTTCGCAGTGCCGAGATCGATCGCAATGTCGCGGCCGAGGCCGAGTGGGTTTCCGCCAGCCAACTGGTGACCTCCTGCGTTCCGGCTTCGTCGAGTATGACGTTACAGAGACGGGAAGAAGATTTTGATCTCTCGGGCCGCCGACTCTGCCGAGTCACTGCCGTGCACGAGGTTCTCGGTGAAAATCGTTCCGAGGTCACCGCGGATGGTTCCCGGCGCCGCGGTGCGCGGATTGGTCGCACCCATCATGTTGCGCACGATCTCCCATGTGTCTTCCGGGCCTTCGACGACCATCGCCACAACGGGGTTGCGCGACATGAAGGCGACGAGATCGTTGTAGAAGCCCTTCCCCTGGTGTTCTTCGTAGTGGCGGCCAAGAATCGCGTTGTCGAGCTTGCGCAACTCCATCGCGACGATCTTGAGACCCTTGGTCTCGAAACGCGACAGGATGTTTCCGACAAGTCCGCGTTCGACTGCGTCGGGCTTCAACAAGACGAGGGTTCTGTTCGACATTCTCGGAAGCCTACGGCAAGACCCGGGAAAGATGACCCCTCGCCTCGCCCACCACGTAAAGCGAGCCGGTGACGAGAACCGCGTCATCGGCGTTTGCGTCGGTGAGTGCGCGGTCGATGGCCGACCCGACGGAGTCACGCACCACGACGTCGTCGCAGCCCATCGCGCGAGCAACCTCCGCAAGATCGACTGCGGGCAGTCCGCGCGGGCTCGGCGCCGTGCAACATATGACCTGGTCGAATTCGTCTGCACGCAAAGCGGACAACAACGCGAGTGGATCGCGGCTGCGCAACGTACCGACGACGAGCCGACGCGAACCGACCGGATCGAAGTCGGAGAAAAAAACCTCGGCGCAGACATCGGCACCTGCCGGGTTGTGCGCACCGTCGATGATGACGAGCGGTTGGTAGTGCACAACTTCGAACCGTCCCGGCATTGCGACCGAGTTCAATCCTTCTTCGAGCACACCTCGGTCGATCGCATGACCAAAGAATTGCTCGACCGCCGCGATGGCGGCGCTCGCGTTGTCACCTTGGTGGCGACCGTGAAGCGGAACGAAGACGTCGGCGTACCGGTCGTGCGGCGTGCGTACTTCGATCATTCGGCCGCCGAGCGCAAGGTGGTTGTCGACACACTCGAAGTGCTCGCCACGACGCACCGCATCGGGTGCGACGTTGGTGAAAAAGTCGGCAAGTTCGGGCGTCACGTCGCCGATCACAACTGCCGACGTGTCTTTCACAATGCCCACCTTCTCGCGCGCGATGTCGAGGACCGTCGGCCCTGCGTACTCCGTGTGGTCGAGCGCGATGTTCGTGATGACGGCGACGTCGGACTCCACGACGTTCGTCGCATCCCATCGTCCGAGCATGCCGACCTCGATCACTGCCACGTCGACGGGTGCGTCGGAAAAGCAACGAAACGCGGCTGCCGTGAGGATCTCGAAGAACGAGGGCCTCACCCCCGCCAGAACCTCGGCATCGGCAACCGCCGCAATGTTCTCCGAGAAGGTCTCGTCGTCGATCGGTGCACCGTCAATGAGGATCCGCTCGTTGATTCGTTCCAAGTGCGGGCTGGCAAAGGTGCCGACACGCAGGCCGTGCGCCATCAGCAATTTGGTGATGATTTGCGAGGTCGAGCCCTTGCCGTTGGTGCCGGTCACATGGACCACCCGGTAGTCACGCTGTGGATCCCCCATCACCGCGGCGAGAGCCGTGATGTTCCCGAGCGATGGTTCGGCCACTCGGCCCGTACGTTCATAACTGGCGTGCTCGTCGAGGAACGCCAACGCCTCGGCGTAGTTCACAGGGTCGCCCCGCTGCTACGAGGCTGCGCGCCGCTGGCGCGGAGTACGCGTGCTTCCGCGCATGACCACGAGTGGTGCCGCTTTTTCCTTGACCGCCTGCTCGGTGACCACGACCTTGGCGACGTCACCCTTGCCCGGAATGTCGAACATCGTGTTCAGTAACACTTCTTCGAGGATCGCCCGCAGACCACGTGCGCCGGTTCCGCGCTCGAGAGCAAGATCAGCGATCGCACCGAGAGCCGCAGCGTCGACTTCGAGCTCGACATCTTCGAACTCGAAGAACTTGGCATACTGCTTGACAAGCGCATTTTTCGGTTCGGTGAGGATGCTCATCAACGCCTCGCGGTCGAGGCTGTGCACCGCGCCAACCATCGGAAGTCGTCCGACGAATTCGGGGATCATGCCGAACTTCAGCAGGTCTTCGGGCAGCACCTGAGCGAACAGCTTGCCCGGGTCCTTTTCGGCCTTCGAGCGCACGGTTGCGTGGAAGCCCACACCCTTGTGGCCGATGCGCGACTCGATGATGGAGTCAAGACCCGCGAACGCGCCACCACAAATGAACAACACATTGGTGGTGTCGATCTGAATGAACTCTTGATGGGGGTGCTTGCGTCCGCCCTGCGGCGGCACGGAGGCCACGGTTCCCTCGAGAATCTTCAACAACGCCTGCTGGACGCCCTCACCCGAGACATCGCGGGTGATCGACGGGTTTTCGCTCTTTCGCGCGACCTTGTCGATTTCGTCGATGTAGATGATGCCCGTTTCGGCCTTCTTCACGTCGAAGTCGGCGGCCTGGAGCAACTTGAGGAGAATGTTCTCGACGTCCTCGCCGACGTACCCGGCTTCGGTGAGTGCCGTGGCGTCGGCGATTGCGAACGGCACATTCAACATGCGCGCGAGCGTCTGGGCGAGGTGCGTCTTGCCACACCCCGTTGGGCCGAGGAGGAGGATGTTGCTCTTCTGCAGCTCGACATCGTCGCGTCGCGCAGCGCCCTGATTCAGCTGGTACTGGATGCGGCGGTAGTGGTTGAATACCGCGACGGCGAGAACCTTCTTCGCCTGTTCCTGGCCGACCACGTATTCGTCGAGGAACGTGCGAATTTCATGGGGAGTCGGCAACTCTTCGAAGCGGACGTCGCCCGTGTCGGCGAACTCCTCTTCGATGATCTCGTTGCAGAGTTCGATGCACTCGTCACAGATGTACACGCCGGGACCGGCGATGAGCTTCTTCACCTGCTTCTGCGACTTGCCGCAGAACGAGCACTTCAGCAATTCTCCCGAATCACCGAACTTGGCCACGCGGCCCTCCTCTGAAACGTGTCAGCGGATCGGCCCTGAGCGGTCGGCCAACTGACGACTCGAAATGATGTCATCGATGATGCCATACGCGAGGGCCTCGGGTGCTTCCATTACGAAGTCACGGTCGGTGTCGGTGTGGATGCGGTCGATCGGCTGGCCGGTGTGATTTGCAAGGATTTCCTCGAGAAGATCGCGCATCCGCAGGATTTCGCGGGCGGCGATTTCGAGATCGGTGACCTGGGCGTAACCCACCTGGCCGTAGGGCTGGTGGAGAAGAACGCGGGAGTGTGGCAGGGCGAGGCGCTTGCCCTTGGTGCCGGCCGCCAGCAGAACGGCCGCCGCCGAGGCGGCCTGACCGAGGCAGATCGTGGCGATGTCGTTCTTGATGAACTGCATCGTGTCGTAGATGGCGAACAGTGCCGTGATGTCGCCACCAGGGCTGTTGATGTAAATGTTGATGTCCTTGTCGGGGTTTTCACTCTCGAGGTGGATCAACTGCGCGCAGATGAGGTTCGCGATCGTGTCGTCGATCGGAGTGCCGAGGAAGATGATGTTCTCTTTCAGCAGGCGGCTGTAGAGGTCGTACACCCGCTCGCCACGGCTGGTTTGTTCGGTGACGTTCGGAACGTAGTAATTGCGGAACTGGTTCGGCACGTTGCTCATTCTGCCCCGTGGGAGTGACCGTCTTCGCCATCGTGCGAATGATCGTGAGAATGATCATGGCCGAGAACGTGTTCGCGGTCGAGCGCCTTCCCGTTCGTGTCGACCATTGTGACGTTGTGCAGCAGCCAGTCGAGAGCCTTTGACTTGGCGATCTGCGACACGAGATCGGCAACCGCGTCGTTCTTCTCGTAGACCTTGCGCACCTGCGCGGGCTTTTGGTTGACCCGCATCGCGATGCGCTGGTATTCAAGCTCGACGTCGTCGTCGGTAGCACCCAGACCCTCGGCGACCACGATTGCGCGAAGCGCGAGGTCGACCTTCACGGCCTTGACCGACTGCTCTTTCAACGCATCCACGAACTGGTTGGTGTCTTGGCCGGTCGCCGACAGCCATTGGTCGAGGGCGATGCCCTGCGACTGGAACTGCTGCACGGTGTTCTGCACGCGGGCCTGCAAGTCGCTGTTCACCATTGACTCGGGCGCTTCGATGTCGACGAGCGCCGCAAGCGACTCACTGACCTTGTCGATGAGGACGTTGCGTGCCTGATTCAACTTCATGTCCGCGATTCGGGTGGCCACCGCTTCACGCCAGGCATCGACCGTGTCGTGCTCGGCGACGTGCTCGGCCACCCATTCATCGGTCAGGTCGGCAAGTTCCAGCGTTTGCACGCGCTGAACCGTGACCTCGAAATCGGCCGGCTGGTCGGTTCCGTTGGGCGTGGCCGTGAACTTGAGTTCCGCACCCTTCACAGCCCCGGTGACTTCTTCGTCGAACGTCGGGGCAACCCAGCCTCGGCCGAGTTCGTACACCCAGTCGTCGGTGTTCAAGCCAGGAACGGGCTCGCCGTCACGCAGACCCTGGAGATCGAGTGTCACGAAGTCCCCCGTTTGCGATGGTCGGTCGACATCGACGAGGTTGCCGTGACGGCGGCGCTCGGCCGACACAACTTCTTCGATTTCTTCGTCGCCCGCCTCGATCGGCGCAAGTTCGATCTGCAGCCCCTGGTATCCCGGGACCGTGATGACGGGGCGCACCTCGCAGGTTGCGTCGAACGAGACGGCACCCTCCTGCTCGCCAGAGACCAACTTCACGTCGGGCGTGGCAATGAGGTCGATGTCGTGTTCGCGTACTGCCTTCGACAGATAAAGAGGTACGGAGTCTTGGATTGCCTGCTGACGAGCGGCGTCGAGGCCGATGCGGGCCTCGAGCAGTTTGCGGGGTGCCTTGCCGGCGCGGAAACCCGGAAGGCGGACTTCGTGGGCGATCTTCTTGAAGGCAAGGTCGATGCTGGCATCGAATTCGGATTGGTCAAGCTCGACCGTGAGCTTGACTTTGTTGCCATCGAGGGGTTCAAGGGTCGTTTTCACAGGGTGCCGAGTGTACCCACGCGCGTCGAAAGTGGGCTTTGGACGTGCCGATCGGCAAAGATGGAGCTCATGCCGTTCTGGAAGCCACACGCCCTTGCCACACCGCATGCCGACCAGATCAACCTTCGCATCGGCGACCAAGTCGTCGCGACGGTGGAACTTGACGGCGCGCCAGCGGGCACGGTTGGCAAGGTGATTCTCGCCAACGGCTTCAACTGGCAGCGCTACCGCGTGCTTTTCGCCAACGGCGCAGAGATCGGCGACCTCGACGCTCGCCAGATCGCGGCCACCGGTCGCACAGCCAAGCGCCTCGCGCGCGAGGCGAAGCGCAAGTAGGCACGACGAAATGCGGCTGAGCACGGACGGCCGACACCAGACGGACCGATAGCCTCACCATCGACTTCGCCGGGGAATGGCGCAGCTTGGTAGCGCGCCTGCTTTGGGAGCAGGAGGCCGGGGGTTCAAGTCCCCCTTCCCCGACCAAAATTTCTGCAAGAGGCAGTTTCGGCAAGAATGACGCCATGCCCGTACGCGTCGAAGTCGTTTCTCACCCTCTTGTTCAGGATTCGCTCACTCGGGTGCGCGACAAGTCGACACCGAATGCCCTGTTCCGCCAGGAACTCGAGCGTGTCGGAATGCTGCTTCTCGTCGAGGCAACACGCCGTCTCGCGACAACCGACGTCATGGTGGAGACACCGCTCACGGCCACCGCGGGCAAGGCGCTTACAACGCAACCGGTGGTCATTCCGGTGCTGCGCGCAGGCCTTGGTTTCGTGCACGCCGCACAAGACCTCATGCCCAACGCCGATGTTGGATTCATCGGCATCAGCCGCGATGAAGAAACCTTCCAACCAAAGCCATACGTCAACAAGTTGCCCGAAAGCCTGGCCGGTCGCCTCTGCATCGTTCTCGATCCGATGCTCGCCACCGGGGGTTCACTCGCCCACACCTGTCGACTTCTCCTCGAGCGCGGAGCCGACGGACCCCTCACCGTTGTGTGCGCACTCGCCGCTCCGGAGGGCATCGCATTTCTCGAAGCCGAGGGCCTCGATCTCCTCATCTATACGGCATCGGTTGACGAGCGGTTGAACGAGAACGCATTCATCGTGCCCGGCCTCGGCGACGCGGGTGACCGCCAATTCGGGGCACCGCACTGATTCGTTGGATCACGCAACGTTGTACTGCACACACGAAAACCAATGGGATTAACGCGGCTGACCGTTGCCCGCTCCCGACGATGGCAGTATTGTGACAACAGACACGCCGAACCCGGCGTCGTCAAAACCAGAAGAGGGGAAACATGTCGACACGAGCGACGAAGAGGTCACGGGTGGTGAAGTGGACCGGTGCAGCCGTGCTGTTCGGGTCCGTTGCAGCAACCGCACCTGGCGCAGTGGTCAACGCCGCAAGCGCGAAGAACAACTTGATCATCGGAACCAACGAGCCCAACGCGTCATGGTGCACCCAGGACTCACCAGGCATTGATCAAGTGGCGGCAAAGAACGCCGTTCTCGAAACGCTGACCATCGTGAACAACAAGGGCAAGATGGTGCCGTACACCGCGAAGAGCGTGACCGCAGTCGATTCCACCAAGAAGAAATGGTCGGTCGTGCTGCGCGACGGGATCAAGTACTCCGACGGAACGCCACTCGACGCCACCAACGTGTTGATGAACATGTACGCCCAAGCAGGCCTTGGCCCGGCAGTCTTCGCGCCAGCAAAGGTTCAGCAGCCCTCGCTGCCGGCCATTGCATGGACCGACTTGTTCGGAAGCTCACTCGATGAACTGAAGGCCGCATACGGCGCACTGCTCACCAAGGGTGACCAGAAGCCGATCGGTGCAATCATTGCAAAGGTCAACGCGGCCGTTGTCGTCAAGAGCGCGACCGAGCTCGAATTCAACTTGTCGACGCCCCGTCCGAATTTCCCGTTTCAGCTGTGGAACTACGGACGTTCGGCTCTGCTCTCGACACCGTCGCTGAAGAGCCCCGACTGCGGAATCACCGCTGCCGCAACCGTCGGTACGGGCCCCTTCAAGGTGAAGTCGAAGGGTGCAGTCGGCACGACCACCGACACCGTCCTCGAGGCAAACCCGAGCTACTGGCGTAGCACCGCGAAGAACCCATTGCCGAAGTCACAAGAGGTCACGTTCCGCGTCCTCGGTGACTCTTCGGCCAAGGTTGCAGCGGTGCGCACCAACGCAGTTGACATTGCACTCTTCAGCGCAAGCGAGGGTACGTCGCTCAACTCGTTGAAGAAGATGGGCAAGAAAGTCACTTTGTACAAGGGGCCGATCGAGAATTCTTGGACGATTCACTTGAACACAGTCGCGGCGTCCGGTTCGCCGTTTGCAAGCCAGAATGCCCGCGATGCCTTCGCATACGCACTGAACGTCGAGGAATACGCAAGGGTGATGACGAAGGGCAACGGCAAAGCTTCGCTTGCACTCGCTCCGCCGATCCACCCCTATTACCAAAAGGGCGTGTCAAAGAAGTTCAACCTGACAAAGGCCAAGGCTTCCGTGGCTGCATACAAGAAAGAGACCGGCAAGGACCTGGAAATCATCGTGCCGCGCACGACAACCAGCCAAAGCGGTGAAAGTAGCGCCCTCATTTGCAAGCAGATGACCAAAGCCGGAATCAAGTGCACCGTCGGCACTCCGCTGACGAGCACCAACTACATTCTGGCCGGATTCGGATTGAAGCAGCAGATGAGCATCTTCTCGGTCGCGAACGGTTACTACGCCGAGTTCGCGACATTGTTCAGCACGAAGACAGACCTCGAGATGTCGGGCTTCAGGTTCACCGACCCGACCCTCGCCGAGTGCTTCACGAAGGCGCGCGACGTGGCAACCCGCGCCGCATTCGCCTCGTGCGTGAAGACGCTCTCGTCGAAGAGCTTCTGGGTGCCGCTGTACCTCGAAGGTGGATTCTTGGCCTGGAACAAGACCGCAAAGGGTGTCGGCGCAACGACGCTGCCGGGTGGTGGCGCACGTCCGCTCATCAACGGTTCGGGCTTCGACTTCGCTTCGGTCACCAAGACCAAGAGCTGATGTCGACACACTGACGAAACGTCTCGACAAGGGGCGCGACACCTTCGGGTGCCGCGCCCCTTTCGCGTTCGTGAGGAAAAACGTGTCGACTGTGCCCCGACGGTTCAGGTACGACTTAGGTCTCGTGTAATCTCTCATTTCGTGAGCGGGGGTCCAATGTTGAGTGCGCAACGTGCGCGCAAAGTCAAGAACGTCGCCCTGATCCTCGGCAAGGCAGTTCTCGTTTTGTTGCTGGCAACCTTCGGCATCACCGTTCTCGTGCGGTTGCTGCCGGGTGACCCTGCCGAAACCCTGCTCCCCTACGGAAGCCCCGACCAACACGCCGCTCTGCGCCAACAACTCGGTCTCAACGACAACATTTTCGTCTACTACTTCAAGTGGCTCGGTCGGTTCGTCCAAGGAGACCTGGGCTTCTTCTACAGCTCGTCGGGCAGCGAGGGCACAAAGGTCACCACTCTCATCGGCAACGTTTTGCCGAGGTCGCTCTTGTTGATGCTGTATTCGATGCTTTTCTCGCTCGTCGTATCGATCCCGCTCGGCGTGTTGATCTCGTACAAAGCAGATGGTCGTCTCGACCGCTTCGTCAGCAACCTGTTGTTTGCCCTGTCTGCAGTACCCAACTTCGTCGTCGCACTCATCCTCATCTACACGTTCTCGGTGACATGGGAACTCCTGCCCGCGATCGGCTACACACCAATCGGCGACAGTGTTTCCGAGCATTTCAAGTCGATGGTGATGCCGGTACTTGCGCTTTCGGTTGGACTCATCGCGACACAAACGCGGCTGTTGCGCGCCGACATGATTGCGACCCTGAAGGAAGACTTCGTCACGATGGCGTCGTCGAAAGGTCTCTCCGACCGCTTCATCCTGTGGAGGCACGCCTTCAGGCCGTCCAGCCTCACCCTCATGACATCCGCGGCGCTCAACATGGGTTCGCTCATCGGAGGCGCAGTCATCATCGAGGCGATCTTTGCCCTTGACGGATTCGGACTTTTCCTCACTTCCACGATGAATGCCCGCCAATACCTCGCCATCCAGTCGGTGGTGGCGCTGGTCACTATTTTTTACGTTCTTTTCAACGCCATCGTCGACGCGTTCTACGCCATCGTCGACCCGCGCGTCAGGAGCCACCGTGGCGCCGCGTAAGACCGTCGGTTTCTATCTCGCTTCGGGCTGGCTCGGGCTCGTGATCTTGATTTCTTTCATCGGTGACTGGCTGCCGCTTCCCGGACTCGACGAATACGACTTCGACAACGCGGGCGCGGGACTCTTCTCCGGAAAGCACATTCTTGGCACCGACCTCGACGGCCTCGACATCCTCTCGGGGATCGTCCACGGAACGAGAATGTCGATCATCATCTCCTTCGTCTGTGTTTCCGTCGCGATGGTGCTGGGCGGCGCACTCGGAATCTTGGCCGCCTATTGGCGCGGTTGGGTCGACTCGGTCATCACGATGTACTTCAACGTCACGCTCTCAATTCCGAACCTCATCCTCACCTTTGCAATGGTCGCTGTTCTCTCGACACCAACGACCGACGATCCCAACGGCCGCATCCCCCGCGTGATGGTGCTCATCATCGCCCTCACATTCGCCCTGATTCCGATTCTCGGGCGACTCGCTCGTTCAGCCGCTCTCTCATGGACCGGGCGCGAGTTCGTGCAGGTCGCCGAGTCAATCGGCATGAAACGCCGCAACATCATGTGGAGCCACATCGTGCCGAACGTCATCCCCTCGATGATGTCGGTCGGTTTCCTTGCAGCAGGCGTCGTCATCGTGATCGAAGGTGGCCTCGCGATTCTCGGCGTCGGTACGGATCCCGGCGACAGTTGGGGCTCGCTCCTCGCGCGGAATCGTCCACAAATCGTCGATTGCCCACAGGCGGTGCTGATCCCCGCCATTGCTGTGGCCCTGACGGTCATGGCACTCAACTTCTTTGGTGACTACTTCCGCAAGCGCATCGACAACCGGGAGTCCCGCATATGAGCGAACTTCTGAAGATCACCGATCTGAAGATCGACTTCAATACGCCGCGCGGCGAACTTCATGCGGTGCGCGGGGTCAGTTTGTCCGTCGCAGCGGGTGAAAGCCTCGGCATCGTCGGAGAGTCCGGGTCGGGCAAGACGGTCATGTCACGCGCAACCATGGGTTTGCTACGCGGTCGTCGGGTCAAGCGTTCGGGCAGTGTTCAGTTCGATGGCGCCGAGTTGCTGCCATTGTCGAACAAGGAGATCCGTGACTACTGGGGCACCAAGATCGCGATGGTCTTCCAGGATCCGATGACGGCGCTGAACCCGGTCCGACGCATCCGCAGCCAGATGTCCGAAGCCCTCGTCAAGCGCCTTGGCAAGTCAAAGGAAGAAGCGGAGGCTCGTGCTCTCGAGTTGATGAAGCTTGTCCGCATCCCCGACCCCGAGGCGGTACTCGACAAGTACGCCCACCAATTGTCGGGCGGCATGCGCCAACGCGTCATGATCGCCATGGCAATCGCCTGCGACCCGAGATTGCTGTTCGCCGACGAGCCCACGACGGCGCTCGACGTCACGGTTCAGGCGCAAATTCTTGAGCTCATCTCCGACCTTCGCAAGCAGCTCAACATGGCGATGGTCATCATCACCCATGACCTTGGCGTGGTGGCGAACCACACCGACCGCGTGGCCGTCATGTACGCCGGTGAACTCGTAGAGCTTGCCGATACCAAAGAGCTGTTTGCGCGACCCCGCATGCCATACACCGAAGCGCTCATGAGTTCGATACCACGCCTCGACCGCGAACCTGGTTCACGCCTCCCCTCGATCGCAGGTTCGACACCCGACCCAACCACCGAGCGCACCTCGTGCGGCTTCGCCTCGCGCTGCAAGTACGCCACCGACAAATGCCGCAACGAGCACCCCGAACTCACCGACGACGGCAATGGCCACCTCTACCGCTGCTTCTTCCCGCTCGGAGGCAACTGACATGGCCGGCACAGGCAAGGCCCACCTCGCAACGACGGGCGACCCGGTTCTCCGCGTCGAAGATCTGGTTGTCACCTACGAAACTCCCGGCGGTGAAGCCGTGCAGGCGGTGTCTGGGATCAGCCTGGACATTCGCGAAGGTGAAACCCTCGCCGTTGTCGGCGAGTCGGGCTGCGGCAAGTCGACTCTCGCCAAGGCAGTCATGCGTCTCATCCCGAACGGCGGTGGGTCCATCAAGTTGATGGGTCTCGAGATCGCCAAGCTTCGTGGCGAGGAACTGCGCAACGTCCGCCCCGCGATGCAGATGATCTTCCAAGACTCGATCAGTTCGCTCGACCCGCACATGAAAGTGAAGAGCCTCGTCGAGCAGCCACTCAAGGTATGGGGACGCGGCAACGAAGAAGAGCGCACCGCAAAGGTCCGCGAACTCCTCACATCGGTCGGCCTCGACCCCGAGGTCGTCGGCGACCGCAAGCCCACCGAGTTCTCGGGTGGTCAGTGCCAGCGCATCAGCATCGCCCGCGCCCTGACGCTCGAGCCGAAGTTGCTGATCTGTGACGAGCCGGTGTCGTCACTCGACGTCAGTATTCAGTCGCAAATCCTCAACATCCTCCGCGACATGAAAGACCGCTACGGCCTGTCGCTCTTGTTCATCTCGCACGACCTTTCGGTCGTCCACGCGATCAGCGACCGCGTCGTCGTGATGTACCTCGGCAAGATCTGCGAGGTTTCCCCTGCTGGCGACCTCGCGTCGAACCCCCGCCACCACTACACGCACGCCCTCGTCAGCGCGATTCCGATTCCGGACCCCACGAAGCAGACGGGTCGCGCCATCCTCGAAGGCGAGCCGCCGTCACCGGCCAATCCGCCATCGGGTTGTCGCTTCCGCACGCGGTGTCCCGCCGCCACTGAGAAGTGCGCGAACGAAGAGCCTCAACTCACCGAGGTCTCCGTCGGGCATTTCGTCGCCTGCCACCACCCCCGCTGAGGGTTCTCGGCGCGCTGCGGTGCAGGTTTCGTCAAGTTACGCGCCGAGAAAGGCTCACGGACGCCCGGCTCGCGCGAAATCGACGCTGCAGACCATTATCCGCCCGGTCGGCTTGACCGCCGCGGCATGGGCATCGGCCGAGTCGGCCGTCAGCATGAACAACGTCTTGCCGTCGTCACCACCGAGCATGCACGCAAAGCACAACTGACCCGTCTCGACGACATCGAGGACTTCCCCGCCTTCGGCGATGCGAACACATTCCGCAGCCATCGGGTTCGCGAACCACACTGCACCGTCTGCATCGAGACAGATCCCATCCGGAACCCGCGGCAACGTCGGCGCCCATACGCGGCGATTGCCCAATGAGCCGTCAGGCGCGATGTCGAACGCCGTCAGGCAGAAGCCCACGGTCTCGCCGACGATCAGAGTCTTTCCATCGGGTGTGATCACCGAACCGTTCGGAAAGTGCATGTCCTCGGCAGCGACACGCACCGTTCCCGACGGCGACACACATGCCAACTTCGCAGTCTTGTGGTTCGCGATCACGTCTTCCACCGGCCGTGAAGCCACCTCCTCGTCGAGGTTGAAACCGAAGTTCCCGACAAACGCCCGACCCTCGGCGTCGACCACCATGTCGTTGCAGTGGAAAGTCGCGATGTCCGACAAGTCGGCGTGCACCGACACCCTGCCGTCGGAAGTTCTGCGCAAGACCTGACGCTTGGTCATCCCAACGATCAGCATCGAGCCGTCGGGCATCCACCCGAGCCCCGATGGCTGATCATCGATTTCGAATTCGGTCCGCAAGTCACCCGCCAGTGACACCGACTTCACCGCATGCGCATAGAAGTCGCTGAACCACAGGCGACCGTCGCGCCAGCGCGGCCCTTCCCCGAAGTAGATCCCATCGGCGAGAACCTTCACGTCACGTGCCATGGCCAGTCCTTTCTCGGCGCGATTCTTGACGAAATCTGCACCGGGCGGCGCCGAGAACCCTCGGGTTAGTTGGAGCGCTGGCCCTGCTTGCGGTTCCAGATCAGCGAGTCGCCGGGACGATGGATTTCGTGAGCGCGGCGCCACTGCGCAAACACCTGCAGGATGCGGGGCGGGTCACCGTGGATTTCGGTGAACCCGCCGTTGATATGGCGGGTGTCGAAGTACGAAGCATGTACACCGTCGGCGAAAAGCTCACACGCGGGTTCGAGGCCGAGATCGATGAGGCGCTGACGCTCTTCTTGGAAACTGTCCTCGCACACGAGGTAGGCCAAGTGGTGGTAGCCCTCTTGGCCGGCCTTGTACATGTCGCGGTAGATCGACGGGGTGTCATCGTGTTGAACGATGAACTGGATCATCGTGTCGCCGAGGTAGCCGAACGCATACGACACATCGGCCTCTTGGTTGCTACCGCGATACCAGAACTCGTCACACTTGTGGTGCTCGGTCACCGAAAACGGTCCGGCACCAAACGTGTCGTGCCAGTACTTGATTGCCTTGTCGAGGTCGTTGACCAACCAGGCCTGCTGAAAAAGCGGATAGGGCGTACCCAACACAGCCATCATGTCCCCCCTGTCGTGAGCTGTTGCCCAAAGACTAGTTCGTTGCAGAAGACCCGAAAGGGGGCGAAGGCCTCGAGCAACTCCCAGCGCGAATCGGGGTTTCGTCGGTCGGTGGGCATCGACGACACGACGGTCCTCGAGGCACCGGCCTCGAGGCACTCGGTCATCCGATCAGCGATCCTGGCCGCATCACCCCACGGCACATAGGCCTCGACCAGACGGTCGCTCCCTTTCCCCGCCCAATCGGATTCGTCGAAGCCTTGCTTGGCCCACTGGCGCTGATACGCCGGCAGCGGCAGATAGATCGACAATGCCGCCCGGCCCGCAGCCAATCCAACTTCACGATCAGTGGTCAGACAGCACGGCAACACCACGTTCAGCACCTTGTCGGGCCCCAACACCGACCGCGCGAAGAACATGTATTCGGGCAGTTGCACGCAAATGTTCGCCCCATCGGCATGACGGGCAGCAACACCAAGCATTTTCGGGCCGTGGGCGGCGAGGTACAGCGACACGCCGACGCCCTGCACGAATCGACCGTCGGACAGTTCCGACAACGTTCGTCCCAAGTCATCGTGTCGGCGGCGAGGATCACGCCCGAAACGGGACTTGATGCGGCTTTGGTCATTGCTCAGTTTCGCACGACGCGCGCACCGGCAGACGCCTCGACAACCCAACCGTCGACACGAGCATCGGGCTCGCACAAGGCGACGACACAGCCACCGAAGCCGCCGCCCGTCATTCGGGCGCCGTAGACACCCGGTGTTTCGGCGATCTCGCGCACCGCACGGTCCATCGCAGCAGTCGACACATCGAAGTTCTCGGCGAGGCTGCGGTGACCTTCGAGCATGATCTCCCCCGCAAGTCCGAAGTCGAAAGACGACAGCGCAGCCGCAAATGACTGAACCCGGGCGTTCTCCGACACCACGTGCACCGCACGCCGCCGAATGCGCTCGTCGGTGATCGCCACCAGATCACGCAATGCCGCATCCCGCAGCGGACCAACGATCGCCTCGGCAGCGCCACATTCGGCCACACGCGTCGCATATTCCGAGCCCTCCAACGTGCGCGACGCAATGAACCGCACCACGACCTTCACCGAATCGGGCACCGGCACGTGGGTCAACTCGAGCGAACGACAGTCGATCAACGTTGCGTGCCCGGCACGGCCCGCCGCAATGCACAACTGGTCCATGATTCCGCACGGCACTCCTGTTGCGTCGTGCTCGGCCTGCCGAGACAACTGCGCCAATTCGACCACAGAACCGCGAAATCCGAACGCCAGCGCGGCGGCAACTTCCAAAGCTGCACTCGAACTCAGTCCTGCACCGATCGGAATCGTCGTCGCCACCCGCCCCGATACCGCACGCGCCCCCGGCACCAGCCCCCGCACCGCTTCGATGTAGCGCAACCAGCCGTCACCTTCAACATCCGCCGACACCAGCGACGTCGCGTCGGCCTCCAGAAACTCGATCACCGTCGAACGGTCGATCGCCATCGGAAACACCAAACCACCCGCGTAGTCGGTGTGATCGCCGATCAAGTTCACTCGACCCGGAGCGATCGCACGGAAAGTCTCAGGCATACAACTCTTCGGGGATCCAACCGCGGTGTGCTTCCATCAACTCGTCGACCAACGCCCAGATCTGATCGAGATCCAACTCGGCCGCAGTGTGCGGGTCGAGCATTGCCGCGTGGTACACGTGCTCGCGCTTCCCCGTCAGCGCGGCCTCAACGGTCAGCGACTGCACGTTGACGTTCGTCTGCATCAACCCGGCCAACTGCGGCGGCAGCGAGCCCACCGGCTGCGGATGCAGTCCCGCCGAATCAACTATCACCGGAACCTCAACGCAGCAGCCCTCGGGCAAGTTCGAAATCAGACCACGGTTCGGCACGTTCCCGTACACCGTCACCGCCTCACCAGTTTCCATCGCGTTGATGATCGACGATCCGTACTCCATGCTCGGCACCACGCGCAACTGCGCCGCGGGATCCTCCAAGCGGGAACGCAGCTTTTCCCAGCCCGCGATCTGGCGTTCGCAGCGCCGCGGATACTCGTCCAGAGGCACACCGAAACGATCGAGCAAGTCGGGGCGATCACGTTTGATGAACCACGGCACGTACTCGGCGAAATGTTCACTCGACTCGGTGACGAAATACCCCAGTCGGCGGAACATCTCGTATCGCACCGCATCGGACAAACCCTCGAATCCACCGTCGGAACGTTCTTCGTCACCGCGTGACGGCAACGGGAACTCCGTCGCACGACGCGCAATCAACGGATACAAGTCTTCGCCGTCACGTTCGAAACGTAGGTAAAACGCCATGTGGTTGATGCCCGCACACAGGTACGAAACTTCACCGACCGGCACACCGATGTCGTCGGCCAATTGCGACGCGGTGTGTTGCACGCTGTGGCACAGGCCAATCGTGCGAATCGACGACGCGCGAGACACCGACCAACACAGCATCGACATCGGGTTCACGTAGTTCAACAGCACCGCGTTCGGACAGACCTCTTCCATCACACGGCAGACGTCGAGCAACACCGGAATCGTTCGCAGGCCGCGCATGATGCCGCCCACACCCAACGTGTCGGCGATCGTCTGCTCGAGGCCGTACTTCTTCGGAATCTCGAAGTCGACCACCGTCGAAGGCCGGTATCCACCCACCTGGAACATCGTGATGACGTACGCCGCACCGTCCAGGGCCGCGCGGAGATCGGTCGTTGCCTCGACTCGCCCAGGCGCCCCCAGAGTGGCCAGAACCTTGCGCCCCACCACCTCGGAGGTGGCCAGACGCCCCGGTTCGATGTCGTGGAGGACCACCGTGGCCCCCGCCAACGCCGACCGGCTGAAGATGTCGCCCATCAGATTGCGGGCAAAAACCGTGCTTCCAGCCCCAATGAACACAATCTTTTGCCCCGACACCGCGCCATTTTTGCAGAGGTACATGATCCGCCGCGGGTTAGTCCACTGCATTGACAATGGGCAGGTGACAAATAGACTTTTGTTCAGGAGTTGGGGTTACCGCCGTGCCGACCACAAGAAGAAAAGTCTTTTTCACACGACACTCTCGTCCCGTGCGCCGCCTGGCACGCGGGCTCCTCGTCGCGCTTGTGGCCAGCCTCGTCGCAGTGGCCGCCCCCGTTGGTGTCAAGACTGTCTTGGCCGCCAACACCTACTACCTCAACAACGGCAAATTGAAGTTCAGTTCTGGCGTCGCAGGGTCAATCGACACCACCGGAATGGTGCTTCAGCCTCACTACTACTCATCTAGCGCATCATCTTGGTACAAGTTGACGTACGGCACGTATCCCCTCGACATGGCGATAGGAACCGGCACGGGAGGAAGCAACTGGACGGGATCGAACGTTGCCGCAGTTGGCGCGTTGTCCGGACTAACGGTTACAGCGACATCGTGGACAGAGACTGCTAACGCCGGCGGAATCAGCACCGGGTACGGCACGGTCGTTGCTGAAGGATCTCTCGCAGTCAACGGATCGACTTTCGGGGTTCGAAACACATACGAATTGGGCGCCACAACGTCATTCGTAAAGGTAACAACTCGGTTAACGAACAACTCTGGTGCGTCAATTGCCAATGTCAACATGTGGGTTGGCACCCGCGACGACTGGGTCGGCAGTTCGGACCGTCCAACCAAGACTCGCGGCAACATCGTTGATGGCGCCTTCAGCGCCGTCACTGCGACCGGCGCATCTGCCCGCGCGCTACAGATCACCTCGGGCAGCGAAGGTGTTCTTTTCTACTCGACGACCTCGGGCGCCAACACCTCGATCAACTCTTGCTGTGCGTTTGCAAATGCATATGGACAAAGCCCCGCTTCGAGCAGCACAACAGTGACCGGAGATGGCTCGTACGCGATTTCCCTTCCAGCAGGCACTCTGACTGCGGGTGCCTCATTCGACCTCGTTTGGTTCTACGCCGCCGGATCAACGGCAGAACTTGCCACCGTCGTGCAGCAGGTTGCAACCGCATCCGCCACCGCTCCGCCGACGCCGACCGCGGGCAACGGCCAGGTGGCACTCACGTGGACCGCCCCGTCGAGCGCAGATCCGATCACCGGCTACAAGGTTCGATACTCGACGACGAACGCCGCCCCATGGACCGAAGTTTCAACGGGCTCCACTGCAACTTCGTACACCGTCACCGGGCTGACGAACGGCACGTCGTATTACTTTCAGGTTGCAGCGCTGACGGGCTCGGGAGCAACGTTGACTACCGGCGCATACTCCGGTTCGACCGCGGCGACGGCGCCGGTGGGTCCACCCGGCCAACCAACTGGCGTGTCGGCGACCGCGGGCAACGGTCAGGCAACTGTCTCGTGGACAGCACCCTCGAGCACGGGCGGGGCGACAATCACCGGCTACACCGCCACTTCGTCACCAGGGGGCCGGACATGTTCATGGACAACAGGCACTCTTCAGTGCGTTGTAACGGGTCTGACGAACGGCACCGCGTACACCTTCACGGTCACGGCGTCGAGTGCAGGAGGCACGGGTTCCGCATCCGCGGCAAGCGCGGCAGTCACTCCGTTCACGGCACCGAGCGCACCCTCGGGGTTGGCAAGTGTTTCGACCGATCTTGGTGCAACATTGACCTGGAACGAGCCTGCCAACAATGGCGCTGCGATCACGGGCTACACGCTTCAGTACTCCGTTGACAACTCAACCTGGACGACAGTGAGCTTGGGCAACGTCCGAACGTACTCCGTGTCGGGATTGACCGCGTGTGTCGACTACTACTTCCGAGTTGCTGCAACAAACTCGGCGGGTACGTCTTCGTACAGTTCGACCACCCGGTTCCTGACGTTCGGGGCAACGTACTCGGCCTCGTTCCTCGCGTCCGACTTCGCTCTGGGCGGCAGCCCTACAGCGATCAACTCTGGGGGAACAATCACCTTGACCGCCGCGACCGCGGCACAGTTTGGAAGTATCTGGAACAAGGCACGTCTCGACCTCGGAAGTAGCTTTTGCCTCGCGTCTGAGATCAATCTCGGATCAAGCGATGGCGGTGCCGACGGCATGGCTTTCGTCATGCAGCCCGCATCGACAGCTGCAGGTTCATCGGGTGGCGGACTTGGGTACGCAGGAATTAACCCGTCCCTTGCAATCGAGTTTGACACCTTCCAGAACTCAAGCGATCCGGCAGCCGACCACGTTGGCATGATGCGAGATGGTTCCACGACGCACAACTCAGGTCTGAATGGTGCGTCTGTAGCACTTGCTTCGAACATCGAGGACGGCGTCTGGCGAAAGGCGCAGTTCATCTGGAATGCGCACGCAAAAACGTTCACCGTGCGTTACGATGTGAACGCAGACGGAGACTTCGCTGATACGGGCGAAGTCCCGATCGACGGAACGTCGATCGACTTGCCGACTTACTTCAGCGCATCGAGCGGCAACGTCTACTGGGGGTTCACCGCCGCAACCGGTGGGGCCGTCAACCAGCAACAGGTGAGGACAATCACTTACAGCGGTACCGCCCGTTCGAACGCCTCGCCCACCATCGCTGCCCTGTCGAACCAGAGCGTCGTGCGTAGTTCCGCTGCGCAACCGGTGAGTCTCGTGCTGTCCGACGATTCGACGACCCAAGCCCAGTGGTCCGTCACGGCGTCGTCGAGCAACAGTGCAGTCGCGACGGTCTCATCGGTCACGGTGAACAACGCAACGGCCGCTTCGTTCACCTTCACCCCGGGTGCGGCGACCGGCACATCGACGATCACGGTCACGGCAATCGACGCCGACGGCGCATCAACGACCCGCGCGTTCACCGTGACCACCACGAAGACCCTTCCGTCCATCACTTGGACAACACCGAGCGCGATCACTTATGGAACCGCGCTCTCTGCGACGCAGTTGAATGCGTCATCCGCCACCGCGGGGAACTTCGTCTACTCCCCTGCCAGCGGCACGGTTCTCGATGCAGGCAGCCAGACTCTTTCTGTCACTTTCACACCGACCGACACATCGAACTTCGAGTCCGTGACGCAGACCGTGACGATCACCGTCAACAAGAAGTCGCTCACGGTCACGTCAAATGCCTCCGTCGTCTACGGATCCGCGACTGCGACCTTGTCTCCCTCCTACACGGGACTCACCAACGGGGACGCAGCAACCGTTCTCGATACCGCACCGACATGTTCGAGTTCGTACACCTCGATGACCGCCGTGGGCAGCCTCGCGACCACGTGTTCCGGAGGCTCCGACAACAACTACTCCTTCAGCTTCTCCACGGGAGCACTCACGATCACCGCACGGCCGCTGACCGTCTCCGCTTCGGGTCAGACGATCACGTACGGGGCGACGGTTCCGACCGGCTTCACGACTTCGACGATGATCGGCTCGCAGTCTCTCGCGAGCGTCTCCTACACGTACCGCGATGCGCTCAACCAAGTTGTCGCATCTCCGTCGGCAGCTGGCACGTACTCGATCACGCCGTCCGCTGCGGTCGCCGGCTCGGGAACTTCGCTCTCCAACTACGACATCACATACGCCACAGGAACCCTAACTATCAATGCGAAGGCGATCACCGTGACCGCCTCAAATCAGACGATTGCCTACGGGGCATCCATCCCGACAGGCTTCACGGCGCCGGGCATGGTGAGTGGACAGTCGATCTCGTCAGTGACCTACACCTACCGCAACGGGTCCAATGTCGTCGTTGCCCCTCCCACCGCTGTCGGCACCTACTCCATCACTCCGTCGGCGGCAGTCGCTGGCTCGATTACCGACCTGGCGAACTACTCGATCACATACGCCACGGGCACATTGACCATCGCCAAGGCAACGCCGACGTTGGAGACCCCGTCGGCGATCTCGTATACGGACACGATTGCAAGTGACAGCTTCTCCGCGATCATTGGTGGCCTCGTCGGGGCCGACCCGGAACCGGACGACATCCTCACGTATGGCATCACATCGGGCACCGACCTCGGAACGACCATCCAACGAATCGGCACCTACGGAACACTGACCGTCACTGAAGCGACCGGTGGATACACATTTGCTCCGAACAACTCCGCCATCAATGCGCGCGCCACGAACGCATCCGAGACCTTCACGGTGACCGTCACGGACGGCACCTTCACGGCAAGTGCGACATTGACGGTCTCGGTCACCGCTGCAAACGACGCCCCGGTGATGACGGCCCAGACAGTCAGTCTCCTCGACACCGCAGCGGCGGACACGTTCACGGTCTCGACCGGCACGTTCGCGGCGACGGACGTCGAATCGAACAACGTGTCGACGTGGGGAATCACCGGCGCAACCACGGTGTCGTCCTTGCTCGCCTGGACTTCCGGATCCATCACGTTCGACAGACTCCTCGTCGGTACTCACGGCTCTCTCTATGTTCGATCCGCAACGGGCCAGTACCGATTCGAGCCGAACAACAACGCCATCAATGCGCTCTCCTCGGGCACATCCGAGGCCTTCCCCGTCACGGTCGCTGACAATCTCGGCGCCGCGAGTACCGGCTCGTACACCGCATCGATCACGGCAGTCAACGATCGCCCCGTCGTCACCGTGACAGCGGCGAATCTCGCCGACGTCACTAATGGATTGGCAACGTCGGCCTACACGCTGTACCACTCCTCGGCGGGAGCGGGTTCGACGCCGGGCGGTGAAGAGGTGTACCGGGCCTTCGACAACTCCAACAACACCAAGTACTTGAACTACAGCGGTGCCGGATCTGGTGTCACCATCGACCTGGGAACCGGCAATGCCTACGCCGTCAATGGGCTTGGTCTCACCACGGCGAATGACTCTTCCGAGCGCGACCCGACCTCGTACGAGGTCTGGGGATCAAATGATGGGACGTCATTCACACGCGTGAGCTACGGCACCATGACCGCCCCAACCACAAGACTCACCGACTACGCCGACATCTCGTTCTCCAACTCGACGAGCTACCAGTGGTATCGGGTCGTCTTCCCGACGGTTCGCGGATCGAGCTACATGCAGATCGCCGAAATTCGCTTGCCCGCTCAGTCGGGCAACCTTCTCACCTATACCGAGGGCGCGGCAGCCGGCGTTGTGCTGACGGGTATCGACGTCAGCGACGCCGATACCGGGTCGCTGACGGGCGCAACGGCGTCGATCACCGCAGGATTGACAACCGGCGACGTGCTGTCCTTTACGAACGACGGCTCGACAATGGGATCGATCAGCGGAACCTACGACTCGTCGACCGGGATTCTGACCCTAAGCGGTGCCGGCACTCCGACCGAGTACCAGAACGCCTTCAGAACCGTGAAGTTCCGCAATACGACGAACAACCCGACGGCCATCTCCTCGACACGAACCGTCACTTGGCAGGCGAACGACGGAAATGCGTCGAACAATCTCAGCACCACGACGACGAGCACGATCACGGTCATCGAAACCGTTCCGACGATCACTTCGATTGCGATTACCTCCTCGGCCGGGAGCGACAACAGATACGCAATCGGAGAGACCATCGAGGTGACGGCGACGTTCACCGAGGCGGTCACGGTGACCAATCTTCCGAGAATGGCGGTGAACGGACTGACGGGCAAGTACTTCACCTACTCGGGTGGCTCGGGAACATCCGCGCTGACGTTCGCATACACCGTGGCCTCGGGCGACTCGGCTGCGGGCGGCGTGGGGGTGGCCCTGGATGCGCTCGCGCTCAACGGGGGAACAATCAACGATTCCGTCGGGGCCGCTGCGACGATCACCCACCCGATGGTGGCGACGTCGACTTCACACATCGCCGACGGAGTGTTGCCGACGGTCGTGTCATTCTCCACTTCGAAATCCGACGGCTTCTACATAGCTGGTGAGACGATGACGATCTCCGCCACGATCAGCGAGTCGGTTCAAGCCGGAGCCTCGATCGACGCAACACTCAACAGCGGCGCCGCCGTGACTCTGTCAACTGCGTCGACTGGAACGACTTTGTCGGGCACCTACACCGTGCAGAGCGGCGAGAATGCCGCCGACCTCACGGTGACTGGCTTCAACATCACGAGTGTTCTCGACACCGCCGGCAACGCGATGACATCGTTGACGGTCCCGACGGGCAGTAACAACATCGCCGACGTCAAGGCCATCGTCATCGACACGATCGCACCCACCATCACCTCGATGTCGGTCTCAGCCGACGGTCGTTACCGCAGGACCCAGGCCTTCATCGTGTCGGCCGTCGCCTCGGAAGCCGTTCGCGCCGGCAACACCATCACCGTCACCTTCGACACCGGCGAAACCCTGACCCTCACTGCGGCATCGGCCGGGGCGTCCTTCTCGGGCACGTACACGGTCGCCGCCGGCATCAACTCGGCCGACCTCACTGTCACCGCGTTCACCATCGACACTGTCTTCGACACCGCCGGAAATGCGATGACCTCCACGACCCTGCCGACCGGAAGCAACGCCATCGGCTCGGGAACCGCGGTCATCATCGACACCACGGCGCCAACGATCATCTCGTTCAGTTCCACCACTGCGGACGGTGCGTACAAAGCGGGTCAGACGATCAACATCACCGCAACGACCAGTGAACCCATCCAGACGGGCAATTCGATCACCGTCACCTTGAACAGTGGCGGTACGGCGACGCTCAACGCGGCGGCGGCCGGCACTTCCCTGACGGGCACCTACACGGTTCTCGCCACACAAACGGCCGCCGATCTCACCGTGAGCTCCTTCTCCATCGTGTCCCTCGCCGACACCGCCGGAAACGCAATGACCTCGACTTCGCTGCCGAGCGGCGCAAACGTGGCCGACACCAGCGACATCGTCGTCGATACCACCGCCCCGACAATCACACAGATGTCTGTCTCCGCCGACGGGTGGTACAAAGCGGGGCAGAGTTTCACCGTCAGCGCCACGGCCTCAGAGCCAATTCGCGCCGGCAGCTCACTCACCGTGACCTTCGATACCGGCGAAACACTCGCCCTGACGGCATCGTCAGCGGGCACGACGCTTTCCAACACCTACACCGTGGCGGCCGGACGAAACTCGCCCGACCTCACTGTGTCATCGTTCACGGTCACCTCGGTTCTTGATCCGGCCGGCAATGCATTGACCTCGACAACTTTGCCAACGGGCAACGATGCGATCGGGCCCGGATCCGCGGTCGTTGTCGATACCACAGCACCAACGGTCTCGGCATTCACTACTTCGAAGCCGAATGGTTGGTACAAGGCCGGCGAAACCATCACCGTCACTGCGACGATCAGCGAAACAGTCCAGGCCGGCGCATCTGTCGACGCAACGCTCAGCACCGGCACAATCGTCACGTTGACGACCGGCACGGCCGGAACGACACTCTCCGGTGTCTACACGGTGGCTACGGGAGAGAACTCCGCCGATCTCACGGTGACCAGCTTCACGATCACCGGAGTTCTCGACACGGCCGCGAACCCCATGACGTCGACGACGATGCCCACCGGCACGAGCAACATCGCCGGAGCGAACGCGATTGTCATCGACACGGTTGCCCCCACCATCACCTCAATGGCGGTGTCGGCAAACGGGTCGTACAAAGCCGGACAATCGATCACCATCAGCGCGACGAGCAGCGAAGCAGTCCAAGCCGGCAACACCATCACCGTCACCTTCGACACCGGTGAAACGCTCACCCTCTCCGCCCCAACTGCCGGCACGTCCTTCACGGGCACCTACAACGTGGTGTCGGGAGTCAACTCGACGGACCTCACCGTCACCGCGTTCACCATCGACACAGTCCTCGACACCGCCGGCAATGCAATGACGTCCACGACCCTCCCGACGGGTAACAACGCAATCGGATCCGGCACAGCCGTCATCATCGACACCATCGCACCGACGATCACGGCATTCACCTCGACGACCGCGAACGGCGCATACAAAGCCGGCCAATCCATCAACATCACCGCCACGGTCAGTGAGCCCATCGGTGCCGCCAACTCCGTATCCGTCGTCCTGAACAGCGGCGCAACCGTGACCCTGTCAACACCCAACGACAACACGACGTGGTCGGGAGGTGGATGCGGTCCATACCCCCGCCGGACGGTCACCGGAAGGTTGACGGGCGGAACGGTGTGGGGCACCGGGCCGTACACCGATGACTCAGATTTCAATCGAGCCGCCGTCCACGCCGGCCTGGTCGCCGTCGGGCAAACCGCCGTCATCGAACCGTATGCGATCAGCAATTACCCGAGCTACTCGGGTTCGACGCAAAACGGCGTGTCAACGTCGGTGTGGAGCACCAACTGGTGCGGATACTCGATTCGCCTTGCAACAGCTTCCCAAGGTTCCAGCTACACCACATTGACGGGCACGTACACGATCGCCGCCGGCAACACCGCCGCAGCCCTTTCGGTCGACAGTTTCACGATCGTTGGCGTGACCGACGGCGCCGGGAACGCAATGACCTCGACTTCGTTGCCGAGCGGCGCAAACGTGGCCGACTCAAGCGCCATCGTCGTCGACACCACCGCCCCGACAATCGTCTCGTTCTCGACAAACACCACAGATGGTGCGTACAAGGCGGGCCAGACGATCGAGCTCACGGCAACCACCAGCGAACCGGTGATGTCGGGGAACAGCATCAGCCTCACCCTCAATTCGGGCGCCACGGTGACACTCACCGCGGTGGCCGCCGGAACCGCATTGACAGCAACGCACACGATCGCAAGCGGTGAGAACGCGGCGGATCTCACCGTGTCGTCGTTCAGCGTCATCTCGGTCACCGACCCTGCGGCCAACGCCATGACGTCGACTTCGGTTCCCACGGGGACGAACAACATCGGTGGAGCTCGGGACATCATCATCGACACCGTCGCGCCGACCATCACGTCCTTCACCTCGGCGATGTCAAGCCCGACGAACCTGACCACACTCACCTACACCCTCACCTTCTCCGAGGCCGTGACGGGCATCGATCACCAGGACTTCTCGAATGCCGGATCGGCCGTCGACTGTTCATTCGACCCGGGAACCGACAGCGGGTCTTCGCGAACGCTGACCATCACTCTTTGCAGCGGTGGAACTGTTCAACCAGTTCTTGCCGCGAATGCCGCGGTCGACATTGCCGCAAACTCGACACAGGGCACAGCAGCAACCTCGTCGACGACGATCAACCGTCGATTCCTGCGAACCATCACCTTTGCAACCACTTCGTTTGCCAAGACCTACGGCGATGCACCGTTCTTCGTGTCAGCGAGCCCATCGCGAGGCGCCGGCGACGGTTCCGTTGCTTATACGGTATCGGCGGGAACGTGCTCGGTCGATGCGACGACCGGTGAAGTCACCATCCTCGGTGCCGGTTCGTGCAGCGTGTCGGCCACCGTTACTGAAGGGACGAACAACCAAACTGCAACAACCACAACACAGGTGACAGTTTCGATTGCGAAGAAGGAGCTGATGATCACTGCGTCCTCGCATGCGGTCACATACGGCGACACTCCCCCGACGATCACCCCCTCGTATTCCGCGTTTGCCTACGCCGAATCCCCCACGGACCTCACAACTTCTCCAACCTGTGGTTCGACGTACACGGTCACGTCCACGGCACTGGTCAACGTGGCAACGAACTGCGCATCGGCCGCTTCCCCGAATTACGAGATCTCGTACACCGCCGGCACCATCACGATCGCCAAACAACCCACGACCGTGGTCTTCACGACATCTTCGTTGACCCACACGTTCAACGGCGACACACGGGCGGCCCTGGTGACCACCAGTCCTGCCGGCAAGAAGGTGGTCTTCTCGTACGTCGGGTCGAACCACAATTCAGCGACGGCGCCGGTGAATGTCGGCACCTATACCGTCACTGCGACGGTGGACGAGGCGAACTTCATCGGAACAGCCACCACGACGATGACCATCAACAAGGCGGCGCAGACCGCGATCACGTTCGCCAACCCGACATCGGTGGTCTTCGGATCATCGCTGCAGATCGTCACCACGGGCGGCAACGGCAGTGGCGCCCTCACCTACAGCGTCAAGTCGGGCCCGTGCACACTGTCGGCTTCGGGGTCGCTGTCAAACACCGGAGCAGGCATCTGTGTGGTTGGCGCCACACGTGCCGCCAGCTCGAACTATCTCGCTGCCGCGGCCGACGACCTCACCGTCACGGTGTCGAAGCAGGCACAGAGCGTCGCCTTCACAACCACCGTGCCGTCATCACCCATCGCGGGCGGCAGCTACACGCCGAGGGCAACTGCGACATCCGGTTTGACGCCCACGATCGCCATCACCACGGGCGAGAGCACCGTCTGCTCACTTGCGAACGGCGTCGTGACGTTCATCGCGAAGGGCTCGTGCACCGTGACGGCACGTCAGTCCGGCGATGCGAACTTCCTGCCGGCCGATTCCGCGACCCAGACCATTGCGGTGGGCACCCTCAACCAGGCGATCACGTTCACCCAGCCGGCCGAACGGCGCTTTGGTGACGCCCCATTTGCCTTGGAAGCGTCGTCGTCGAGCGGCCTGCCCGTTGCGTTTGCCGCCAAGGGCGCCGCCTGCACGGTCTCGGCCGCCGGCGTTGTCTCGGTCGCGGCACCCGGCGCCTGCGACATCACGGTCTCGCAGTCGGGCGATGCCTCGTATGCGCCAGCCGCGTCGGTGACGCGCACGCTGATCGTGAAGGCCGGCCTGCCGGGTGTTCCGCACCTCATGAGCGCTTCCCCGAGCGACTCGACGATCGTCGTCGCGTACTCCGAACCCCCGACCGATGGAGGGTCACCACTCCTCTCGTACATGGTGGTCGCGACACCGACAAGCGGAGACGCGGTGTCACGTTCCGACTGCAGCATCACCACCACCTCGTGCGCGCTTCTCGGCCTTGCCAACGGCACGCAGTACCGCGTGAAGGTCGCTGCCATCACTGCCGCGGGTGTCGGCGATTTCTCCGTCGAGTCGGACCCCGTCACACCCTTCGTGGCACCCGAAGCGGTGCAGGACCTGACCGGCATGCGCGAAGAAACCTCGCTCAAGGTCGAGTGGGTCGACCCAGACTCGTTCGGTGGGGGCACGCTCGTGCGCTACGAAGTCAGCATCCGCGAGAAGGACGGAGAATTTGCCGCCCCCGTTCAAGTCTCGGCGGTTCGCGGCATCACGCTCTTCTCTGTCAATCGTCGCAATTGGAATCACACGTTCAGCAATCTGAGCAAGGCGAAGACATACGAGGTCAAGGTTGTGACCATCACGAACCTCTCGCCGACTTCCAACTCGGCCAACACGGCGCAGGCCATCGTCCAGAAAATGAACGTCGCCGAGGCGCCCCGCAACCTCACCGTCGAAGCCACCTCGATGACGTCGGCGACTGTCGCCTGGGCGACACCGTTGCGCGACGGTGGCGCACCCATCACCTCGTACAGCATCACGTCGACCAATGGAACCTGTGAAGCGGCGAGCCCCCTTGCGCTGAGCTGCGAACTTAGGTCGGCGTCATCGGACAAGGCAGTGACCGTCAACGTGAAGGCAGTCACCAAAGTCGGCGCGTCCGAACCGGCTGTCGCCACGATCTCACTGCCCGGCCGCCCCGGTGCACCCACCATCACGGGCGTGACCCGCAAGGGAACGTCGGCAACGATCTCGTGGAAGGCTCCCGACAACACCGGTGGACGAGCGATCACGAGCTATCGCATCACCGGTGCATCGACTCTCGATACCAAGGACACGCCGATCTGCAGCGCGACCGAAACCACTTGCACGGTTGAGGGCTTGTCGATGAGCGCCGCGTACAACTTCTCGGCGAAAGCCTTCAACGCATTCGGCGAGGGTGCCGCATCAGCGAACTTCTTTGCACAGGCATTCTCCGCGGTTCCTGCCGTGTGGGGCTCGGTTTCAGAGTCGACCGAGCGCATCGCGATGGGACTCCCGCCGGCACCCGGCTCGGTGAAAGTACTCTCCTCATCGGCGCGACGCTCGAACGTCATCGCAACGGCGCCCAAGACGTCGATTCCGATCACGCACGCAATCATCACGGTCGCAGGAACCAAGGGCCGTGTCGTACTGCGCGTGAAAGTCGCCGTGAACCAAGCCAACCCGCAGGCCGCAATCACGATCCCCTACTCGTCGCGTTCCGTCAGGGTTGCAGTTCAATTCGCGAACGCCTTCGGTGTCTCGGCGATGGCAGCCACCGGCTGGAAGCCCGCGACACAAATCACGCGCCTCACCGATGCGGCATCGAACGTTCAGCGAGGCGTGACGTCGTCGAAGATGATTCCCTTCGGCTCGACAGTGGGTGCTCCGGTGTACTTCATCGGAGCCTCGAGCAGACTCAGCGCAGTAGCGAAGGCCGAGCTGACCAGAATTGCCGCCGCCGTGAAGCGCGAAGGTGGCATCGTCAATGTCACCGGGTACGCCCGTTACAGCACCTCCACATCGACCGCCTTCATGCGGAAAGTTTCGGAACAGCGGGCTTTGGTTGTTGCGAACTACCTTGCGACCCTCGGCGTTCAGCAATGGATTCGCTTCCAAGGTGTCGGCGCGCCGACCACCAAGACCGGCCCCGACACCGACCGTCGCGTCGTGGTGTCGATCACACCGTTCGACTGAATTCGACTGCCCTGCGGCGCGCGTCTTCGCGCGCGACCTCGGCTTCGGCACGCACCGCATCCCACCCCAGTAGCGGCGCTGCGAAGTGGGCGACACGGTCGAGCATTGCTCGGTCGACACGGCCCACGGTTCCGGCAACCAGGCGCCTGTCGACGATGTCGGACAAAGTGCGGGCGCCTTCCCGGGTCACTGCGAAGACAACCTGTGCGGCGACGTCACCCGAGGGAAGCGCTTCGGCAAGACGGCGGTCTTCCAGCACGAGATGCAGAATCTCGATGTACTCGGTTCCGTAGAGCCGCGCGATCAACTCAGCCGACTTCGTCGACAGTCCTGCCTCGACCAGCTCTCTGCCCGCATCGGCAAGATACGGACCTGCGTCACGCGCCCATGCGAATGCGCCGAATGCGGCCCCTCGCCGTGAGTTGCCCTTCACTTCGCGCACGCGCTTGAGTTCATGCTTGAAAAGTTCATCGACCATTTCTTCGGCCGTTGCGCGGGCAGTGGTCCATTTGCCGCCGCCGATCGTCCACACGTTGTCGATCCCTCGATCGACGTGGTGGTACAGCTCGTGACGGCGGCTGGCCGTGTAGGTGCCCTCGGCCCCCGGTGCCTTGATGAGCGGGCGAACGCCCACGGCGGTCAGCTCGACATCGGATTCTTCAAGCGGACGTTCGGTGCGGCCCATCGTCGAGTTCACCGTGTCGATGATCGACTGCACGTCGTCGCGATCGGCACGGGCCTCTTCCTCGCCCATCGGGGTGTCGGTCGGGCCGATGAACGACTTCCCCATCCAGGGCGAGACGATGACGTGACGCCCCGACTTCGCCCGGGCGAACACGGCATCGCGCACCACGCCCCCGCCCAATGGCCGAGTGAGGATGTGCACGCCCTTGGAACGGTCGACACCCACCCCTGCGTCGCGGCCGAGCGTCGCAAGCACCTTGTCGATCCACGGCCCGGCGGCATTCACCACGACTTTCGCGCGCACCTCGAACGACTCGCCCGTCAGCAGGTCGGTGGCGCGCACCCCCTCGACAACCAGACGGTCTCCCACGTTGTCGACGAGAAACCCGTCGGCACTGCAGTGGTTGACCAACACCGCACCCGCCGCCTCGGCCGACTTCACGTAGGCCAACAACAGCCGCTCGGGATGCACGTTCAATGTGTCGTGGTACGCAAACGCTCCGAGCAAACCCGACGGTTCGAGCCAAGGCACCGACTGCAACAGCTTCTTCTTCGACATCCAGCGCGGATGTGGAATGCGTAGCGATGCCGGAGCCTCGCGGTTGCGGTCGAACGACAAAAGGTCGTACAACGCCATGCCCGCGCCCAACAGCGGCGCACTCGGCTTGCTCCATCGCCACGCCGGCATGATGAACTTCGTTTGCTCGACCAGGTGCGGGGCTCCCAAGGCCAGAATGCGCCGCTCACGCAGGCTCTCCCGCACCACCGCGAAGTCGTACTGCTCGAGGTAGCGGATTCCGCCGTGGATGTACTTGGTCGTCGCCGCGCTCGTCTCGGCACCGAAGTCACCCCGGTCGACCAGCGCCACCTTCAGGCCGCGGGCCGCCGCCTCGCGAGCCACCCACACACCCGTGATGCCACCACCGACGACGACGACATCGAAGCCTTCACGCAAACGCTCGACGGGTCGGGACAACACGTCAGATGCCCACCAGGAACGCACGACGCGACATGTGATGAGTTTACGACCCGATGCCGTGCACACATCTAGAATTCACGAGTGATCAATTGGGCCGCCGACGTCATCGATGCAATTGGATTCGTCGGAGTGGCGGTTCTCGTCGCACTCGAAAACGTCTTCCCGCCGATTCCTTCGGAACTCATTCTCCTCCTCACCGGCTTCAACGTCAGCGAGGGCCGATTCGATTTCGTCAGCGGCGTCGTCGCAGCCACCATCGGCTCGGTTGTCGGTGCGTACTTTCTCTACGCGCTCGGCCGCCTCGTTCACGAAGATCGACTCGAAAAACTGCTCGCCGGGGTCGGCAAATACCTCGGCCTGAAAAAGACCGACGTTCACAAGGGCTTCCAATGGTTCGAACGCCACGGAACGGCCGTCGTCCTCTTTGGTCGACTGATCCCCGTCGTACGTTCCGTCGTTTCGATTCCCGCCGGCGCGGAGAAAATGCCCATTGCGCGATTCACTCTTCTCACCGCAGCTGGTTCGCTGGTGTGGAACATCGTGTGGGTGGCGATCGGTTGGGGCCTCGGCGACCAATGGGAAAAGGCCGGCAAGTGGGGCGACTACCTCCAATACGGGGTGATCGCCGTCATCATCGGCGGCCTCGCCATCATCGTCATTCGGGCGCGGCGACGCAACGGGCACGCCAAAGCTTCCCAGGACTGAGCGACGAGCCTGTTCGCCGCTATCCTTTCGGCGCGGACTTCGCGTCTCGCGGGTGTAGCTCAATGGCTAGAGTTCCAGCCTTCCAAGCTGGCTATGCGGGTTCGATTCCCGTCACCCGCTCCAATTCTCCTCGCCAGTACCCCCTGACCGGTTCGGTAACGTTTTGACCATGCCGAATGATGCAGCCCACCGCAGGCAGGGCGACCGCTACGTGGTCGATCCCGGCGAGATCGAGGCGTTCCATCGCGACGGCTACGTTCACTTGCGGGGAGTGATGTCGCACGACGAGATGGCCGAAATCGAGGCCGTGTACGAGCGCTTCCTACGCGGCGAGATCGCCGTCGAGGGCAAGGATTTCAACGACATGACGACCGGCGAACACGGCACCGACCCGAAGGGGTATGCCGTCGTCAACGTCATGCTTCCCCGCCGCTATCACCCCGACTGGCAGGGCAACGTCTTCGAGCGCCGGGCGCTGTCTATTGCCGAACAGTTGTGCGGCGAGGGGATGACCATCGACTTCGACCAATTGCTGGCCAAGTCGCCGGGACGCGCCGACGCCGTGTTCCACTGGCACCAGGACCAGGCGTACTGGATCGACACCGACGACCGTCGCACGGCCACCTGCTGGCTCGCGGTCGACGACTCCACCGTCGAGAACGGCTGCATGCAGTTCCTGCCCGGCTCGCACCACGAACCCGTGCGACCGCACCGCCCACTGCACGGCGACCGCTCGGCAAGCCACACGCTTGTCACCGACTTGCGACCCAACGACGTGATGAAGCCCGTCGAGATTCGCCGTGGCGACATCACGGTGCACAACGAAGGTGTGTTGCACGGTTCGGGCGGCAACAATTCGGTCTCCAGCTACCGCCGCGCGTACATCGTTGCGTTGCGCAGCAAGGAAACGGTGGCCGAAGAGCGTCGGCGCGGGTTCACCCACAGCCACAACGATGCGGGCGAGGTGCTCGACAGCGTCGACGGCCTTCTCGCCTGAGGTCAACCCGGGGTCAACCCAGAACTTCGAACTCCCGCCACATGCCGCCCTTGTAGTGACCGGCGATGTTGCACAGCAACTGGTATTTGCCGGGTTCCAAGTCGACTGTCAACTTGCCGATTTCGCCCGGCGGCCATTCCTTGATCTCATCGATCACTTCGAGACCATCGGCTTCTTCGTCGAAGCGGTTTTCGTCATTCAACGGAATCTTGCCACCGGCGATGTCCGTCTTGACGACGAGGAATTCGTGCTGGACGGTGCCGTCGTTCTTGATGGTGAAGTTCACTTTTCCGGGATTCGCCTTGGTGTTTCCGACCCAGACCGCCCATTCCTTAACGAATCCATCGATGTCGTTGCTCGCCTCTTCCGACGGCTCGGGCAGTGGCGGGGCAAACTCCTTGTATTCACCGGGCACGACCTCGAGACTTGTGTGCATGCCAGCGGCGTAGTGGCCGGCGATGTTGCACAGCAATTCGTACATGCCGGGCTCGAGCTGAAGCTTCAGCATGCCCGTGTTGTTGACTTCCCATTCGGGAATCTCATCGATGACTTCGATCCCCTCGAGCTCTTCGTCGAAACGATTGTCCTCACCGAGAGGAATTTCACCGGGCGGAAATGTCGTCTTTGTCACGAGGAATTCGTGGGCAATCGTTCCGTAGTTCGTGATTGCGAACCGCACGTCGCCGGCGACCGCCTTGCCGGCACTCACGTTCACGTGCCATTCACCGACGCTGCCGGTGATCTTGTTGGCGGTCACGTCGGCGGCGGAGGCACTTCCCTCGCTACTTGACATTGAGGTGCTCGGGTCTTCCGCGCACCCCGACAACGCTGCCACGATTCCGAAGGCTGCAGCACCAACGAACGCACGGTACTTCCCCATGATTCCCCCTCACCGAGCCCCCCGGCTCGAACCAATGCTACATGATGACGCGAAACACGCACCGACTCGGTGGAGTCTTCAGAGCGGCATTTTTGCGGTGAAGCGCGTGCCCTCGGGGTCGACCGCCCAGTCGGGCGCCTCGCCCCATGTGTCGCCGAAGACCAGCTCCGCCATCGGAGCCCGCCGCACGGGTCCGTGGCCGCCCGCGGGCTTGCCGAGCGTGATCGTGGCGGCAATCTGCGCGTGTTCAGGTAAGCCGAGCAACGTGGTCAATTCGGCCTCGACGGGGGCGTGGAAGGCCGTGAGGGCGCCGCCGTAGCCAAGGCCGCGCGCGGCGAGCAACAGGTTCTGGCACGCGGGATAGATGGACGCCCCCTCGATGTGTACCTTGCCCCGGTAGCGCAGGTTGATCGCCAGCACAAGCACGGGCACCTCGGCAAAGTTGTCGACGTAGTGCTGCATGGTCGCGGCCATGCGCGCCTTCGGGGAATCGGCAACCTTGCCGCTCCCCTCGTCGTAACCCTCGTTCGTCCGCTTGCCACCCCAGATTTCACGCGCGCCGCGTGCGATCAACTCTTTGACCTCGCGCGCACGAGGCGAGTCGGTGAACACCATGAAGCGGAACGGCTGGCGGTTCGACCCGCTCGGTGCGCGCGTCGCGGAAAAGAGTATGTCGCGCAGGACGTCGTCGGGAACCGGCTCGGGCCGGTAGCGACGGATCGCGCGCGTGGTGCGAATGCCTTCGAGCAACTCGACGCGGTCGTTGTCATCCAAAGATCATCACCCCGTCGTCGATCGGTGACTTGCGGAACATCTTTTTGTCGCGGGCGAAGTTCTGCGGGTTGATCCACGGCTCACGATCGCCCTGCCGGGGGAACAAGTGCATCACGCGCTCCATGTAGCCCGCGCTGAAGTTTTCGATCCAACGCCGCTCGGGCATCGATGCGTCCTCGGGCCGCAGTGTCGGACGACAGATGCGGGCGCGCGTCGAGTGCATGTGGTTGAGGAGACGACAGACGTATTCCGAGGTGAGGTCGGCACGCAGCGTCCACGACGCATTGATGTATCCGAAGGTAGAAACCAGATTGGGAACACCCGAATACGCAAGCCCCTTGTACGTCCACGTCTTTGCGAAATCGACCGCTTCCCCATCGACGACGAAATCCATCTCGCCCAGCGTCACCAACTCGAGACCCGTCGCAGTGACGATGATGTCGGCGTCGAGGTGCTCGCCCGAGACCAGGTCGATTCCCGATTCGGCCCAGTTGAGGATCTTGTCGGTGACGACGTCGACCTTGCCGGCCTTGATCGCACGGAAAAAATCCCCGTTGGGCACGAGGCACAGGCGTTGGTCCCACGGGTTGTAGGGCGGTGTGAAGTGCTTCTCGACATCGAAACCCTCGGGGAGTTCCTTGCGGATTTGGTCGAGGAGGAACGTGCGGACGCGTTCGGGCTGGGTACGCGTGCGTTTGTAGGCAATCTGCTGGAACGTGGTGTTGCGGAACCTCGTGAGTGCGTAGGCGGCTCGACCGGGCAGCAGCTTGCGCAACCTGTTTGCGACCGCGTCGATGTCGGGCCGCGACACCATCCAAGTTGGCGTGCGTTGCAGCATGGTCACCTTTGCCGCGCGCTCGGCCATCGCGGGCACGAGGGTGACGGCGGTGGCGCCCGAGCCGATCACGACGACACGTTTGCCCGTGTAGTCGAGGTCGTCGGGCCACTTCTGCGGGTGAACCACGGTGCCGCGGAACCGTTCGCGTCCGGGAAACTCGGGCTCATGACCACGCTTGTACGAGTAGTAGCCCGAGCACATGAAGAGGAAGTTGCACGTGTACGACGTTTCTGCACCCGTCTCAGAATTGCGCGAGACGAGCGTCCATCTTGCATCGGTGGTCGACCACGAAGCGGAAGAGACAAGGGTGTTGAAGCGGATTTTTTCGTCGATCCGATGCTCGCGAACGGTCTCGCGCAGGTACTGCATGATCGAGGGTCCGTCGGCTATCGACTTCTCGTGCGTCCAGGGCTTGAACGAAAAACCGAGCGTGTGCATGTCGCTGTCGGACCGCACGCCGGGGTAACGGAAGAGATCCCAGGTACCGCCGATGTCACTGCGACCTTCGAGGACCACGAACGACCGGTCGGGACACCGTGTCGCCAGGTGGTACGCGGCGCCGATTCCGGACAATCCGGCCCCGACGACGATGACATCGAAATGCTCCCCCACGGACCCAACCCTATTGCGCGGGTTCACCCCGCGTTCGGTCCCAATTCATCGGGGTGTGCCACACTCGGAGGGTGCCCCCCAATGAAGCGATCAAAGCCGTGTTCTTCGATGTCGGCGGGGTCCTCACCGCCCCGCTGCGTGAAACCATGATGAAAATTGCCGCCGACGGAACGATGGACATGTCGACCGTCGGCCCGCAGTTCCGCGACAGTTTTCTCGGTGGCCACGATGGCGACGCCCCCTCGCACCGCCTCGAACGGGGAGAGATCGGGATCAATGAGTTTGTCGACAGTCTCGGCGAGGCCCGCGACGCCGTCTGGCGCCTGATGCATCCAGAATCACCCCACTCGCTGTTCGTACACATGACCGCACACGACGGCATGCACGCGTTGGTCGACGATTCCCGGGCCGCGGGCTACAAAACCGGCATCGTGTCGAACATCTTCAACGAATACGTCACGCGATGGGACGAGATCACGAATCATCCCGGACGTTTCGATGTGGTGGTCTATTCCTGCATCGAAGGCGTTCGCAAGCCGAACCGTGCGATCTTTGATCTCGCACTCCGGCGCTGCGGCCTGGCCGCGCATGAAGTGCTGTTCATCGACGACTCCCCCGACATCGTCGCAGCCGCCGAGGCTCTCGGGTTCGCGACCGTGCAAGTCGACGACCACGACAAGGCGATCGCAGAGGCCCGTCAACTGCTCGCTATTTGACGTCGTCCCAGTTCTTGCCGCGGATCTTCAGCGCAATCGTCTCGTGGTACCGGTGAATCTTGCATTCGTGATCGGAGAGGATGTGCTCTTTGTAGCCCGATGACTGCTTGGTGCGCTTCAACTGCTCGTAGATGGCGATGTCCTCGCCCACGACGCCCTTCAGCGTGACCCAGTGTTCGGACATACGGTGGAAGTACTCGGCGTACTCGGGGTCGGCCATGTCGCCGGGGTAGATCAGTTGCCAGCACAGGAATCGCGTGCGGTCGACACCGAGCGGGATCGGGTTGAACACCTGGATGTGCTCGGGATTGCAGTTGAACACCGTGTTCGGGAACACCACGTAGTGACAAATCGCCCACTTGTGATGGTCGAAGTTCTCGTCCCACTTGTCGAGGTGCTGCGGACGCGGAACGAAACACATGTAGTTGTCACCTGCGATGTGGAATGCGGCCTTGCGGCACGCCTTCGTGAACTCCGGCGGCGAGTGATGCAGTTCGGTCACGTGGTAAATCTCGTTGAAGCCGTCGACGATCGCCTTGTACGACACGGGAACGTCCCACTCGACGACCTCGTAGACGACCATGTCGTCCATCTTGAAGGCGCCGAGGTCGGCCATGATCTCAGCGCCTAGTCCCTCTTCGAGCGACGGCGCGTCGTCACCCAGAAGGTTGATCCACACGAAGCCGCCCCATTCAGCTGCGGCAACCTTCGGGGCGCGGACATCGCGCAGGTGCTCTTCGGAGAAATCCTCGCGTTCGGGAACGCCCACCAACTTGCCCGTCGTGTCGTACACCCAACCGTGGTACGGACAGGTGAAACGGCGCGCCTTGCAGCCCTTCAATTCGCCCACGATTGCCGGGCCGCGGTGCTGACACACGTTGTGGAACGCAGCGACGCCCCCGTCGGGCTGACGCGTGATCACGATCGTCTCGCCGTGACCTTCGAAGGTGATCCAGTCGCCCGGATTCGCGAAGTCTTCCGAGCGCCCGCCGAGCAGCCAATGCTTGTTGAGAACGTGCTCACGCTCGAGTTCGTACTGCACCGGGTCGGTATAGGACTGACGGCTCATCTTGCTCGGCCCGTATTCGGGCATGGTACGAATCTGTGGGCCGACGCGGGCGGGCAGAGTGCCGCGAGTGGGGACGTGAACCATGGAAACCCTCCGGAGCTAATTGACTCTTCGGACAGTTTGCCACACAGCCCGTGGGCGGTGCGGGTTGGACGGTCGAGGCCTGGTTTCGACTAGCCGCGGCCGCGGATCTTCAGCGCCATCGTCTCGTGGTAGCGGTGAATCTTGCACTCGCGCTCGGAGAGGATGTGCTCTTTGTAGCCCGAAGAATTCTTCGTGCGCTTCAACTGCTCGTAGATGGCGATGTCCTCGCCCACCACGACCTTCAGGCCGGCCCACAGCCGCTCGGTCTTCGCAAGATACGCCGCATACTCGGGGTCGGACTTGTCGCCCGGATAGATGATCTGCCAGCACAGGAACCGGGTGTGGTCGACACCGATGGGAATCGGGTTGAACACCTGAATGTGTTCGGGGTTGCAGTTGAACACCGTGTTCGGGAAAACCACATAGTGACAAATCGCCCACTTGTGGTGGTCGTAATTCTCGTCCCACTTGTCCATGTTCTCGGGCTTCGGAACGAAACACATGTAGTTGTCGCCGACCACATGGAAGGCCGCCTTGCGGCACGCCTTCGTGAACTCGGGTGCAACGTGGTGCAATTCGGTCACGTGGTAGATCTCGTTGAAGCCGTCGACAACCGCCTTGTACGACACGGGCACGTCGAACTCGACGACTTCGTGGAGAACCATGTCTTCCATCTTGTAGGCACCGAGGTCGGCCATGATCTCGGCGCCGAGACCCTCTTCCAACGGAACGGCATCATCGCCGGCGAGGTTGATCCACACCCAGCCACCCCACTCGCCCACGGCAACCTTCGGGGCGCGCACGTCACGCAGGTGCTCTTCGGAGAAATCCTCGCGCTCGGGAACGCCCACCAACTTGCCCGTCGTGTCGTACACCCAGCCGTGGTACGGGCAGGTGAAGCGACGCGCCTTGCAGCCCGTCATCTCGGAGACGAACGCGGGACCGCGATGTTGGCACACGTTCTGAAAGGCAGCCAGTGAGCCGTCGGGCTGACGGGTAATGACGACGGTCTCACCGTGGCCCTCGAAGGTCATCCAGTCGCCCGGGTTCTTCACGGTCGACGCATGACCGCCGAGAATCCAGTGCTTGGCCAACACGTGCTCGCGTTCGAGCTCGTATTGCACCGGGTCGGTGTAGGGCTGGCGACTCATCTTCGTCGGGCCGTAGTGCGGCATGTTGTCGATTTGCGGGCCGACGCGAGCCGGAAGCGAGCCGCGGGTGGGAACGTGCACCATGTTGTGGGTCTCCTATCTCACACAATCATTCAGAACGAAACGAGACATTGACGCGGGCCACGCACCTGGCCGCCCGCCCAAGTGACCGCCGTCGGGTCGACGAGCGTGAACTCGGGGATGCGCTCCATCCACGTTTGCAGCGCGACCTTCAATTCCAGACGCGCAAGGTTGGACCCCGCGCATCGGTGAATCCCGGCACCAAAGGCGACGTGGCGGTTGTTCTGGCGGTCGAGAATCACCTCGTCGGGGCGCTCGAATTGGCGTGGGTCGCGATTCGCCGCGGGGAAGGTCATCAACACCCGGTCTCCGGCTTTCATCGGGCAACCCTGGAATTCGATGTCACGGTCGACGATACGAGCCATCGTCACCGGGGCGTAGGCACGAAGAAACTCTTCGACCGCGGTCGGCCACAGTTCGGGGTTCTCGCGCAACTGCTTGCGGTGTTCCGCATGTCCCGCAAGGTGCCACAGCGACGAGCCAATGGCCGACCACGTGGTGTCGATACCGGCGACCAGCATCAAGTTGCACACACCGATCACGTACTCGAGCGGAGCGGGCTGGCCCTCGACCTCGAGACGGAGCAAATCGGTGATCAGGTCGTTTTCGCGCGGATTGGCCTTGCGCTCATTGATCTGACCGACGAAGAACTCGATGATCTTCATGCGGTTCTCGCGACGCAGTTCGGGATTCGTCAGACCGACCTCGAGCGCTCCTCGCACCCACTCGGTGAATGTTTCCGACATCTCGACGGGGACACCAAGCATCCGTGCGATCACGTTCACGGGAATGCGTTGCGCGTAGTCGGCCGCGGCGTCGGCGCGACCGTTGTCGATGAAGCCGTCGATGAGTCCGTTGCAGAACTCGCGCATGCTGTCCTCGTAGGTGGCCACCGACTGCGGGGAAAAGACGGGAAGAATCGCGCGACGGTGCCAGTGATGGTCCGGCGGATCAGAGGTGATCGGCGGTGCCTTGACCCCGCCATACGGTCCTTCGAGCTGGCCGGGTGGCGGCGGCACGACGATGATCTCGCGCGAAGTGAAAACGTCGTGTTCCTGGGCGAGTGCGACGATGTCTTCGTAGCGGGTCGGCATCCATGACCCACCCCACTTGTCGGAGTGCACGATCGGACACTCCGACTCGCGCACCGCGTCGAACGCCGGGAACGGGTTCCAGACGAAATCGTGATTGAAGATGTCGTAGTCGATGTCCTGCTTCATGATCCCCCCATCAGCAGTCGATGTCGCGCTATTCGATGATCTCGATCGCCCGTTCGGGGCAGTTGCCCTCCGCGCGCCGCGCCTTTGCCTCGAGATCGGCCGGGATGTCACCCTCAATCAGAATCGTCGCGTTGCCGATGTCGTCGCTCCCGAACACCTCGGGGGCGGCAATCGCACACATCTGATGACCCTGACAACGACCTTCTACCAGACGCACTTTCACGCAATCGACCCTAGCGCAGCGGCACGCACCTGCTCCCACAACGCATGGCGCGATTCGGCCGTGTCGGCCCGCCGCGTCGAAGCCAAACGGTGGATTGGTCGCCGTTCGCGGTCGCACCAGAATCCGCCTGAATCGACCGTCGATGCGTCCACTCCCGCAAGCCAAGAAATCGTGTCGGCGCCCTGCGCTGCATTCCGCAGGATCGGACGGGTGACGGCGCGGAACACCGGAATCGAGGACGCGACGCCCGGGGTGTCGGCCCAGCCGGGGTGCATTGCATGAAACGAAATTCCAGCAGCCGATGATTTGGCTTCCAACGATGCGGTGGCCCACATTTCGTTCAAGGTGACCTGGGCGCGCTTGGCGATCGCGTACTGCCGCGTGCCGTCGTACTTGGCATCCGGCAACTCCAGTGAATGTCCGCGCGAAAAGTCGGGCAATGGCACGGCGTACATGCCACCCGATGCGACCGTCACGACCCGCCCATTCGATGCAGCAAGCAACGCAAGCAACAAATGGGTGAGAAGGAACGGACCGAGAACATGAACGGCGAGCGTTGTGTCGTGGCCGGCCACGGTTCGCTCGCGCGTCTTCAAGAGCGCACCTGCATTGTGCACAACGACGTCGACGCGTGAACGCGACGCGGAGATCGTTGAAGCAAAGTTCGCAACTGCTTGCAGGTCGCCCATGTCGGCAACCATGACGTCAACCGACCCGACACCCGGCACGTCACGTACGGTCTCGCCCGCGCGGGTGCTGCGTGTCGCGTCGCGACCGACAAGCACAAGATCTGCGCCCATGGCCCGCATCTGCTTTGCAGCGGCAAGGCCGAGTCCCGACGTGTGCCCCGTGACAATGACCGTCTTTCCCACGAGAGAAAATTCGGACAGCGGCGCAAACGACCGCGATCTCAGCGCGTAGCCAACGCGACTGAAGCCGGGCACCACCAGAGCGTCCATTGCACGATCGATGAATGAAGCCATGAACGAAATCGAACTAGAAACTTTCGAACATCGCCATTTCTGGGACAAATAGGCGATAGCGTCTGTTTTCTCGCAGGTCGTCTGCGAGTCCCCATGGGTGCACACCGGCGTCCGTGGCTGATTCCCCCGCCCGGAGCCCCCACCATGTCAATTGCTACGTCTTCTCCTGTCTCGTCTTTCGACGACCTTGACCTTCACAGGTCGCTGAAGAATCACCTTGCCGAGCAAGGGATCCTCGTCCCTTTCCCCATCCAGTCCGCAGCGATTCCCGACGCGCTGGCCGGCCGCGACGTTCTTGGTCGAGGCCGCACCGGTTCGGGCAAGACCCTGGCATTCTCGTTGCCGCTGCTCACCCGCTTGGCCGAATCGAACAAGCCCCGCAAGGCCAACAAGCCTCGCGCGCTGATTCTCGTGCCGACGCGCGAACTTGCGAACCAGGTGAACGAGGTCATCATGCCCCTCGCCCGCAGCCTGCGCATGTTCACCACGACCATCTATGGCGGCGTCGGATACGGCGGCCAGCTGAATGCGCTGCGCAAGGGTGTCGACATCGTTGTCGCATGCCCCGGACGTCTCGTCGATCACATGGAATCGCGCAACGTCGACTTTTCCGAGGTCGAGATCACTGTTCTCGACGAAGCCGACCACATGGCTGAACTCGGCTTCCTCCAGCACGTCGAGCAAATTCTCGCAGCCACACCACGCAGTTCCCAGCGCTTGCTGTTCTCGGCAACGCTCGACCGCGGTATCGACCGTCTCGTCGACCGTTTCCTCGTCAACCCCGTCACGCACGAGGTCGACCCCGCCGATTCGCCCGTCGACGCGATGACACACCACGTGCTGCACATCGACAACGCCGACCGCGTGGGCATATTGAAAGACCTCTGCGCCGCACCGGGCAAGACCCTCGTCTTCACGCGCACGAAGCACGGCGCAGCACGCCTCACCGAGCAGCTGATGAAGGCTGGCGTTCCGTCGGTCGAGCTGCACGGCAACTTGTCGCAGTCGGCTCGCGCCCGCAACCTTGCGGCTTTCGCGGCAGGACGCGCCGACACCCTGGTGGCCACCGACATCGCCGCCCGTGGCATTCACGTCGACGACGTGAGCCTCGTCATTCACGCCGACCCGCCCGAAGAGCACAAGGCGTACCTGCACCGTTCGGGTCGCACGGCCCGCGCCGGCGCCTCGGGCACCGTCGTCACGCTGATGACCGACAAGCAGCGCCGCTCGGTGCGTGCACTCACGAAGCAGGCGGGGATCTTCCCCACCACGACGAAGGTTGCGCCCAACCACCCGTTCCTGAACGAACTCGCCCCCGGTGACCGCGTCTTTGTGGAGACGGCCTCGATCAACATGCACCCCGCACCCGAACGCACCAAGAGCAGCCGTTCCTCCGAGGGCCCGCGTCAGTTCAACGGCCATCGCAAGGGCTCTGGTCGCAACGGCTCGGGTGGCCGTGGTTCGGGCTACAAGGGCAACAACCGTGGTTCGAGCTACAAGGGCAACAGCGAAGGCGGCGGAGCGCGCAGCGAGGGCGGCAAACCGGCCGGTGAAAAGAGCTACGCGTCAGCGGGCAAACAGCGCAACAAGTACCGGGGCGATCGCAAGCCCCGGTAGCAAACTGCCGACCCTGATCGGCTTCACGTCCATGAAGCGCAAACCGATGCCGAGAACCATGATGCCCCCGGTTGCGCTCATCTCGTGCACCATCCTGTCGTCGAGAATCGCGTCGAGACCCGACGCACTCAGCGTCATGACCGCCTGATAGGCAGCAACGACGAACGCGCTCAGCGCCACTCCCCAACCCATCGTCGCAGCGAAGAGAATCGACACCAAACCGTCAAGTGCGGACTTCACGATGAGGATCTGTGCCCCTCGACCAAGGCCATCGTCGATCGACCCGAGAATAGACATCGGACCGATGGAGAACAGCAACGTGGCCGTGACGAAACCTTCGACGAACCGCGGGTGAAACGACGTTGCCCGCGACCGACGTGCAAGCACCGATTCGGATTTCGCCTTCACCCAATGACCGAGAACGGAAAAGCCGTGCTCGATTCGCATGGCCTCGCCGATGATGCCGCCCAGCACCACGCTGACGAGAGGAAACACGATGTTGTCGGACTGTGCCGCGGTCGAGATGCCGAGCACGATGGTGATCATGCCGACGGCTTGCTCGATCGTCGTGCGCATCTGATCGGCGATGTAGCGGCCCACCGCGAGGCCAACGACGGTTCCACCGACGATCGTGAGAAAATTCGTGATCGTGCCGATGCCACGCATCGGTTCAGTCTGCCAGCAGTCGCCCAACCAACCGTGCCAAGGGCACGCGGAAATCGTCGAGGAGCGCGAAGCCCGCATCGCGCATCGCGGCATTGTCGAGAATGGAGTTGGCCGGGCGCTTGGCCGGACGGGGTGGCTGCAGGTCGGCGGTTGTGATGGCTGCGACTCTCGACGGGTCGTCGCCCGCCGCCTCGAGCACCGCACGGGCAAAGCCGCACCAACTGACGACGCCTTGGTTCGTGAGATGGAAGATTCCCGCAGCGCCGGCCTCGACGAGAGTCAGCATTCCCCGCGCCGCATCATCTGCAAACGTGGGATGCCCAACCTGGTCGTCGACGAAGGCGAGAGAAGGCTGAGTCGTTGCAATACGCAGGATCGTCTTCACCATGTTGTTGCCGTGGTATCCGCACACCCACGAGATGCGCACGATCAGATCGGTGGGTCGCATGGCGCGCTCACCCGACAATTTCGATGCTCCGTAGACCGACTGCGGGTTCGGTTCATCCGATTCAAGGTAGGGGCCCGTTTTCGTTCCATCGAAGACGTAGTCCGTGCTGACGTAGAGAACGCGGGCACCGACACGCTCGGCTGCGGCAACGACGTTGCGGGTTCCCCCGCCGTTCACCGCTTCGGCGCGAGCAGGGTCGGCCTCGCATGCATCGACCGCGGTCCACGCCGCACCGTGGAGAATCCAGTCGGGACGCTCTGTGTCGACCAGCGCCATCACCGCCGCAGCGTCGCAAATGTCGAGCGTCTGATGGGTCGTGCCCGCGACTTCGTGACCCGCGCGCGCGAACGCGTCGACCAATTCGGTTCCCAACTGACCGGCCGCGCCGGTGACGAGAACCTTCACTTCTTACCCTTGAGCGGCTCCCACCACCAGCGGTTGTCGCGGTACCACTGCACGGTCTCGGCCAGAGCCTCGTCGAGGGTGCGCTTCTTCCTCCAGCCAAGGGCGGTGATCTTGTCGATGTTGACCGAATAGCGACGGTCGTGACCTTTGCGGTCTTCCACGTATTGCACCATTTCTTCGCCCACACCGAAGATGCCGAGCAGCTTGTCGACCAACACGCGGTTCGGCGTTTCGTTGCCCGCGCCGATGTTGTAGATCTCGCCGACGGTTCCCTTCGTCAAGACGAGGTGCACACCCGAACAGTGATCGTCGACGAACAACCAGTCCCGCTCGTTCAACCCATCGCCGTAGAGAGGAATCTTCTTGCCGTCGATCAGGTTCGTCGTGAAGAGCGGAATCGCCTTCTCCGGGTACTGGTACGGACCGAAGTTGTTGGTACAGCGGGTCACGAGCACCGGCGTTCCGTGGGTGTGGTGGTACGCGAGCGCAATCAGGTCGGAACCGGCCTTCGATGCCGAATAGGGCGATCGCGGCTCGAGGGGGTCGGTTTCGAGCGATGATCCCACCTCGACCGAGCCGTAGACCTCGTCGGTACCGATGTGCAACACGCGATCCATGTCGAGTTTGCGGGCGGTGTCAATGACGACGTTGGTGCCGAAACAGTTTGTGAGTATGAAATCCTCGGATCCGTCGATCGAACGGTCGACGTGGCTTTCGGCGGCGAAATGAACCACGGCGTCGTGGCCCTTCATCGACTCGGAAACCGCCGCGGGATCACAGATGTTGCCCTTCACGAACTTGAAGCGGGGGTTGTCATCGACGTCTTTCAGCGTGGAGAGGTTTCCCGCATACGTGAGGGAGTCGAAGACCGTCACTTCGTCATCGGTGTTCTCGAGGACGTAACGGACGTAGTTGGATCCGATGAACCCGGCTGCGCCGGTGACGAACTGCTTCATGAGTGGTACTCCGTACGGTTGTATTCGTTCAGGGACGAAGGTTGAAGTGGGGCTGCCACTGGGGCGAAATATCGCGGCGCAACGGGTTGTTCTGGTCGCGGTTCGACAAAAGCGGTTCGCCCACTCCCCAGTCGGCACCCACCTGCGGGTCGTTCCATGCGACACCCAGTTCGTCGGAGGGGTTGTAGTAGCCGTCGACGAGGTAGGTGATGGTCATCTTGGTGAGCGCGGCGAAGCCATGGGCGACGCCCGGCGGGATGAAGACACCGCGGTGGTCGTGCGAACCGTCATCGCGTGCACCGAGGTCAATGACCTGGGTCGCACCGTCGGTCGGTGAACCCTGGCGCAGATCGTGCAGCACCACGCGGCACTTGCCGAAAGGCACGTACCAGTAGTCGGCCTGATGCAGGTGGTAGTGAAGACCGACAAGACAACCCGCCTGTCGGTCGCCACGGTTCGCCTGAATCATTTCGCGGCCCTGCGGGAACCACTCGCGACGATACGTCTCGATGAAGAAGCCGCGCTCGTCGCCGTGCATCGCGGGCTCGACGATGTGCACGCCCTTGATGACATCGGACGGGGTGATGACTGCCATGTGTTCCTCTTGAAGTGGTGGGGGACTATTCGACTTCCACGGTGCTGTCGTCACCGAGCATGAGACGCAGAGCCGACGGACGCTGCGCCGAGCGCTTGACCGTGACGTTGCGGCCGACGAGCGAGTCGGACATGCGGTTGATGTCGCTGATCGAACTGCCGTCGAGGAGAACCGAATGTTCGATTTCGGACCCTGCAACGGTGCAGTTGTTGCCGACCGAGGTGTACGGGCCGATGTAGCTGTTGCGCACGACGCTGCCCGAGCCGATGACGACAGGGCCGCGGATTCGTGAGTTCTCGATCTTGGCTCCGGACTCGATGACAACGCGGCCCTCGATCTGCGATGCGGTGTCTACGCTGCCGTCGTTGTGGGGCTCGAGGACTTCGAGGACGAGGCGGTTGCATTCCAACAGCGGGTCTTTCTTTCCGGTGTCGATCCACCAGCCACGCAGGACTTCGTGACGCACACGGTGCTTGTTGTCGACCAACCACTGAATGGCGTCGGTGATCTCCAACTCGCCACGCGCCGACGGCTTGATCGACCGAACGGCCGTGTTCACGGTTTTGTCGAAGAGGTAGACGCCAACGAGCGCGAGGTTCGACGGCGGATCCTTGGGCTTTTCGACGAGCCGGACGACCTCGCCCTGCGCATCGACCTCGGCCACACCGAACGAGCGTGGATCGTCGACCTCGCACAAGAGAATTTGTGCGCTCGGTGCTGCGGGTCCGCCCGCCGCACGGGCCGACTCGAATCGCTTCACAAAATCGGTGAGACCCTGCTGGAGCATGTTGTCGCCGAGGTACATCACGAAGTCGTCGTCACCGAGGAAGTCCTGCGCAATGAGCACGCAGTGGGCCAAGCCGAGCGGTGCGTCCTGGGGGATGTACGTCACCTTGACCCCGAAACGAGAGCCATCACCCACGGCGGCGCGGATCTCGTCGCCCGTGTCACCGATGATGATGCCAATCTCACTGATTCCCGCCTCGGCCATCGCCTCGATGCCATAAAAAAGAATCGGCTTGTTGGCGATGGGGACCAGCTGTTTGGCGCTGGTGTGGGTGATCGGGCGCAGTCGCGTGCCTGCGCCACCCGAAAGAATGAGGCCCTTCATCGCCCGACAGCCTAGGCGACCTACCATCGGAACATGCCCCAGCCGCATGCCCTCCCCCGCTTCCTGCACCCGTTTGCCAAGCCCACTCGCGAGCGATTCATCACGGTTGCGCGAGGCGAGGGTTCGCGCATCTATGACGTCGACGGCAACGAGTACATCGACGGCATGGCAAGCCTCTGGTACTGCGCCATCGGCCATGGCCGGCGCGAGATGGCCGACGCGATCGCACAACAAGTCGGAACAATCGAGGCGTACTCGGCGTTCGACCCGTTCACCACTCGCGTTGCCGACGAACTCTGCGAACGCCTCGCTGACTTGTCACCAATCGAACAAGCGCGGGTGTTTCTCTGCAACAGCGGATCAGAGGCCGTGGACTCGGCGATGAAGTTGGCGCGGCTGGCTCACGTGCAAGCCGGCCGACCGGAACGCACGCTCATCATTTCGCGTGGACGCGGCTACCACGGCACGAACTACGGCGGAACGAGCGCGCAGGGAATTCCACCCAATCGCGCGGGCTACGGGCCGCTGGTTGGCGATGTACTGCACGTCGAGCCCGACGACATCGAAGGACTCGCGAAAGTGATGTCGGAGAATTCCGAACGGCTTGCAGCCGTCATCAGCGAACCCGTTCAGGGTGCCGGCGGGGTATTCCCACCCACCGACGGCTACCTCCAGCAACTTCGTCGTCTGTGCGATCAGCACGGGGCGTATCTCATCTTCGACGAGGTGATCACGGGGTTCGGTCGCCTCGGAACGTGGTTCGGCGCCCAACACTTCGGCGTCACGCCGGATCTCTTGACGTTCGCGAAGGCCGTCACGTCGGGATACCAGCCACTCGGCGGCGTCATCCTCTCTCGCGCCGTCTGCGACCCCATCGAGGCTGACCCCGGTTTTCTTCTGCGGCACGGATACACGTATTCGGGCCATGCCACAGCGTGTGCCGCCGCGATCGCGAATCTCGACATCATCGAACGCGAGGGCTTGCTCGAACGCGCGGTGCACATCGGTCGCCGCCTCGAATCGGGTCTTGGCGCCCTCGCCGACGACGGCACGATCGACCATGCCCGCGGTCGCGTGGCGGTGTGGGCAGCCGCGCACAAGGTGGGCATCGACCCATTCGTCGTTCGTGACCGCATGCTCGCGGCCGGGGCAATCACCCGCGCGCTCAACACCGACACGAACTCGTTCTGTCCGCCGCTCGTCATCACCGATGCCGAACTCGACCGCCTGATCGACGTCTTTGCCACGACAACCGCCGCCGTGATTGCCGAGGCGGGCAAGTGAGCACCGCGCACGTTCTCATCACGGGTGGTGCGAGCGGCATCGGAGCCGCCATTGCCCGACACTGGTCGAACCTCGGCCACGACATCACGATCACCGATGTGAACGACGACGACGGTCGTGCGCTCGCCGCCGAGCTTGGTTGCATTTATGTGCACCTCGACGTGCGCGACGAAGCACAATGGCGAGCGTTCGCCACATCCAACGATGCCTTCGATGTCGTCTTCCTGAATGCCGGCGTCGCGACCGGCGACCTCATTTTCGGCAACCCCGACACGTCGCCATTCACATCGTTCGATCTCGCTGCGTACCGCCGCACGCTCGGCGTCAACGTCGACGGTGTCGTATTCGGAGTCGCACACCTGGCGCCCGCAATGGTTGCCCGAGGCTCAGGCGACATCGTCGTCACCGCATCGATGGCGAGCATCTACCCCATCCCTCCGGACCCCATCTACGGGCTCTCCAAGCACGCCGTCAGCGGTTTCGTGAAGTCCCTCGCACCTGCGCTTCATGAGCGCGGCGTGTGCCTCTCGGCCATCTGTCCGTTCTTCGTCGACACACCGCTCGTACCCAAAGAGCAACAGGCGCAGATCCGAGAGACCGGATTCGACGTTCTCACGGTCGACAGAGTTGTCGAGGCTGCGCAGATGGCGATCGCCGAGCCCACACCGGGTGCACACTGGGTCGTGTTCCCCGGAGCACCCATCAATCGACTGCCCGAGCCGACGCTCGGCTGAACCTCAGCGCAGCCGCGCAATGAGGCTGCTGGTGTCCCAACGGCGTCCGCCCATTGCCTCGACCTCGGCGTAGAAGCCGTCGACGAGTTCGGTGAGAGGCAAACGCGCACCGTTGCGACGCGCTTCATCGAGGCAAAACCCGAGATCCTTGCGCATCCACTCGACCGCGAACCCGAAATCGAATTCGTTGCGCGCCATGGTCGAAGAACGATTCACCATCTGCCACGAGCCGGCCGCGCCCTGGGAGATCACACCGATCAGGTGTTCGACGTCAAGGCCGGCACGCTGCGCAAAATTGATGCCCTCGGACAGGCCCTGCACGATGCCCGCGATGCAGATCTGGTTCACCATCTTCGCAAGCTGGCCGCTGCCCGCCCCACCCAAACGTTCACAGGCCCGTGCGTACGACATGACGACCTCGCGCGCACGACCGTAGACGGCCTCGTCGTCGGCGCCACACATCACCGTCAACATGCCATTCTCGGCGCCGGCCTGCCCACCCGATACCGGAGCATCGACGAAGCCCACGCCCGCATCGGCCGCGGTGACCGCGAGTTCCCTCGCGAGGGTCGCCGATGTCGTGGTGTGGTCGACCAGGATTCCACCCTTTGCCAATCCGGCCAACACACCGTCAGGGCCGTTCACGACGCTGCGCACGTCGTTGTCGTTACCCACACACACCATGACCACCTCACTGGCCGCAGCGACCTCGCGTGGCGTGGGCAGAGCGTGCCCACCGTGCTGCGTAGCCCACTTCCCCGCTCGCTCGGCCGACCTGTTGAACACGCTCACGTCGTGGCCGGCCGACACCAAGTGCCCCGCCATCGGATAACCCATCACACCCAAACCAACGAAACCCACACGCGTCATGCCTGCAGTTTGTCAGACAACCCTCAAGGCACACATTGACCCGACAGAGGAAAAACGGGAGGTCTAAAGTGACAATCAATGAAACACAACGGTTCCAGATGCATCTCGGGCTCAGGAACACACTGGGTGACGACGTGGCCGGCGCTCTGATGGAACACCTCCCGCCAAGCGGGTGGGCCGATGTCGCACGAGCGCGCGACATCGAACATCTGCGCGACTCTTTCGATCTGAGGTTCTCGAATCTGGAGACGAAGACGGAAGAGAACTTCAAGCGCGTCGATGCTCGGCTGAACGCCATCGTGACGGGGCTCTGGACCGCCGGCACCGTGTTCGCCGGGGCCTTCATCGGCCTCTTCACTCTGATCGTCACGAAACTCTGATGATCTTCGGCCCCGCGGTTCAAATTGCCTACGTGGTCGACGACCCGTACGACGCGGCACATGCCTGGGCACAAAACTTCGGGGCCGGTCCATTTTTCTTGAACCGCCACATCCCCGTCACCGACGTGGTGCACCGCGGGCGACCGTCGGCCTTCGACCACACGTCTGCCTACGGTTGGTGGGGGTCGATCATGGTCGAGCTGTTCTGCCAGCACAACGACGACATGACAGCCGTGCGCGAGCGGTTCGGGGCGGGCGAAGGTGGCCTTCACCACATGGCGTGCATCGTGCCGAGCCTCGATGAGGCCCTCGATGCTGCGGCCCGAATGGATCTTGATGTGGCACAAAGTGCGAAGGCCGGCGCGACGACGTTCGTTTTCGTCGACGACGTGGCGCGCCACGGCCATTACTGGGAACTCTACGAATCAAGCCCGGTCCTGTTGGGCTTCTACGCGATGGTTCGTTCAGCCCACGAGGACTGGGACGGCAGCGACCCGGTGCGGGACATCACGCGCCGCTGACGTTCACCCTTCCGGCGTGACGTAGGCCGCCGTGATGCCACCGTCGATGATCAATGACTGGCCGGTCATCCACGACGAATCGTCCGATGCCAGGAACAACGCACCCTTGGCGATGTCCTCGGGCGCCCCAAAGCGCCCCATCGGAATGTGTACGAGTCGTCGTTCACGCTTCGCGTCGTCGGAGAGAAACTTGGCCAGCAACGGCGTCATGACGGGCCCCGGACAGAGGGCGTTCGCACGGATGCCCTGGCGTGCATAAATGATCGCGATTTCCCGTGTCATTGCAAGTACGGCGCCTTTCGAGGCGGTGTAAGCCACCTGTGGTGTGGCCGCACCCATGTGGGCCACGAACGAGGCAACGTTGATGATCGAACCACGTCCTTGCGCCTGCATCACGGGAATTGCCGCACGACACCCGAGCAACACCCCTTTCACATTGATGTCCATCGTGCGCTCGTAGGTCGCAAGCGATGTCGAAACAGGATCGTCGTCGTCGGACAACATGACGCCGGCGTTGTTGTACATGACGTCGAGTGAACCGTGGGTGTCGACTGCATGATGCACGGCCGCCGTGACGCTGTCTTCGTTCGTCACGTCGCAATGCACCCAAGTGGCGACACCACCCGACGCGGTGATTCGATTCACTGCATCCGAAGCGTCGACGACATCGGCGATGACGACTCGAGCGCCCTCGCTTGCGAAAATCTCGGCGGCGACCCTGCCGAGACCCGACGCCGCGCCGGTGATGAGCGCGACCTTGCCCGTGAGTCGTTCCATTTCATGTCTTCTTTCGATCGTGACTAGATGAGTTCGAAGTACCGACGGCGTTCCCAATCGGTGACCGTCTTGTTGAAGGCCTGCCACTCGGCCTCGGCCATCACGAGGATGTGGTGGTGGACATCTTCGCCGAAGACCTCGCGCGCGATCGCGCTACCTCGCCACAACTCGATCGCCTCGACAAGGCTGGCGGGAATACGCGGCAGGTCGGCCTCGTAACCGTTGCCGACGAACGCATCGGCGAGTGGCAACTCGTGGCGGATGCCGTAGAGCCCGCCACCCAAGACGCCTGCAAAGGCGAGATAGCTGTTTGCGTCGGCGCCGGGCACACGGTTTTCGACGCGCAACGACGCACCATGTCCGACCTGCCGAAATCCCAACGTGCGATTGTCGACACCCCATGCGACACCGGTCGGAGCCCACGAGCCGGGCTGGAAGCGCTTGTAGCTGTTGATCGTCGGCGCCCACAACAGGGAAAACTCACGGGCCGTGGCAAGCAGACCGGCAAGGTAGTGACGAAAGAGATCGCTGGCACCGTGCGTTGATGCGTCGTGGAAGAGCGCGCGAGATCCGTCGGAGGTCCAGAGGCTGCTGTGCACGTGACACGACGAACCCGTTTCGGCAAAGTCGTACTTCGCCATGAATGTCGCCGACTTTCCGTGTTGCGCGGCGATTTCCTTCGCGGCGGTCTTGTAGAGCACGTTGCGATCGGCCATCGCAAGAGCGTCGGTGTAGTCGAGATTGATTTCGTGCTGGCCACGGCCGGCCTCACCCTTGGTGAATTCCACGGGCACACCCGCTGCTTCGAGACCACGCCGGATCGCACCGATCACCGGCTCATCGCGCGTCGTTTGAACCACGTGGTAGTCCTGCACCCAATTGCCCGAAGGCGAAAGATCGCGGTATCCCGACGCGTGGGCTTCGGAATAGGACGTGTCGAAGAGGAAGAACTCGATCTCACTGCCGATCATCGACCGGTAGCCCATTCGTGCCGCAGCGTCGACCTGCGCGCGCAGGATCGAGCGGGGTGCCTCGTTGATGGGTGCGCCTGATTCGACGTCGAAGACATCGCAGATGACGAGCGCGGTTGCGTCGACCCACGGAACACGCCACGCCGCCGCCCAATCGGCACGGGCCACCATGTCGCCGTAGCCCTTTTCGTATCCGGCGAATCGATAGCCCGGAACTGGATTGTTCTCGATGTCGCATGCGATGAGGTAGTCGCAGTTCTCGGTGCCGTGCTCGGCAACGTGCTCGAGAAAGAACCGACCGGTGGTGCGCTTTCCGACGAGCCTTCCGAAGAGGTCGGGAAACGCCATCACGACCGTGTCGATTTCGCCCGCCTCGATGAGCGCAGTGAGGCCTGCCCTGTCGAGTGCTTTACCTGACGCCATCATCCCCCCGCTGCGTCGAATCGTACGACGGCCGACTCAGGCCTTCTTTCCACCCGACTTCGCCGGTGTTTTGGGCTTGGCGGCCGCTGGCTTCTTGACAGGGGCCTTCGGCTCGTCGTCGTCGGCGTCGTTGGCAGCTGCGGCGGGAGCCTTCTTCTCCGCAGTCGGCGCCGATGCTTTCTTTGCCTTGGCGGGCTTCAAGACGCCCTTCGCCAGAGCCTCGTCGAGGAATGCCTCGGCTTCTTCAGTCGAAACCTTGAGCGCTGGCGCAATTTCTGAAATGAGGTTGATGCGCGCCCGGTCGTACATCGTGCGCTCGGCAGCCGACAACGACGCATCGCGGTTGCGCGCCGCGAGATTGCGCACGACTTCGGCGACTTGGTAGACGTCGCCACTCTTCAGTTTTTCCTGGTGGTTCTTGAAGCGTCGCGACCAGTTCGACGGAACGCGCGGGTCGGCCTTGGAGAGCACCGACACCAGGTCTTCGAGTTCATCGGGCGACACCGGCGGCCGAACGCCGACGTCGGCCGCCTTCGAGGTGGGTACCGACAATGTCATCTCGTTGATGACGGTCTTCAAGATGAGGTACTCCTGGGTCGCCCCGAACGCCTTCATCTTCTTGATCCCGTGAACGATGCAGGCACCGTGCTGGGGGTAGATGACGGTGTCACCCTTCTTGAAGTTCACGTCTTTCAGGCTAGACGCAGGGAGTCGCTTTTACTCAGGCGAAGTGGCTCAGCGAACGCGTTCGCATCACTTGCGCCCCCGGCAGGATTTGAACCTGCGCGCTACGGATTAGAAGGCCGTTGCTCTATCCGGGCTGAGCTACGGGGGCCTTCCCACATCGTACCGAGACACTGGTAGAACATTCGGGTGCCCCTCCAGCCGCGCGCCAAGTCGAAGGCAACACAGGAAAACGACTCGCGAATTCTCGATGCGGGCATGGCCGAAGCCCACGCAGTCGGTCTGGATCGCGTCGCATTGCGCGCCGTCGTTCGTAGATGCAATCTGACCAGTGGCGCGATCTACGGGCGTTACGAGGACGTCGACGATTTCATTGCATCCGTCTGGTCCGAGCGACTGCAGATCCCCCTGTTCGACTTCCTGTCGGATGCGATGGGCGCGATGCTCGGCATCGAAGGTGCGCCGACCCTCGAATCGGTGGCCACCACGGTGGCCAACCCACCAAAACACCTCGCCGTCGCGGTCGAGGCCCTCGTCGTCGGACGTCGCAACGACGTCCTCGGCGAGGAAGTCGGTGACGATTTCGCCACATGGCGCGAAAAATGGGGTCTCGACTCGAAGACCGACCCGGCCTCGCGGGCACTCAACGTCGTGGCGCTGTCGACGATTACGGGGGCCTTTGTGTACGGATTCGCCGAGCCGAAGTTGACCGACTGGAACCTTGTTTTCGCGCTCATGTCGGCGGCGATCCGCCAGACCCCCGGCACCGCGACCGCCAAGGCGCCGGCGATCGGAGAAGAACTCCCGAACATCGAGGTTTCGCCCGGCACCGGGGAACCGCTGCGTGACGCGCTGATCATCGCGACGGCGAACGTCATCGGCCGGGCGGGCTACGAACGCGCGACCGTGTCGCGCATCGGTCGACGTGCGAAGTTGACGGGAGGTGCCGTCTACACACGCTACGACTCGAAAGACGACCTCATCATCGACACGCTCGATACTCTCCTGAGCGGCGCGGTCGTGGGCACGAGTGAGCTGACGGTTCACGGCGTCACGGACGGCGACCTTGGTGAATCGGTTGGCAAGATCTACACCCTGGGCGTGGCGCCGACACGACGGGCGTGGCGCCAGTTCCGCCTTGAAACGTACTTGGCAGCGCGCACACGCAAAGAGCCCCGCGCCGCACTACGGCGCGCGCATGCATCCGGCGTCGTTCGCTATCACGACATGCTCGACGGACGGTCGAAGATGAACGACGACATGATTCGGCTCGTCGCCCGCGGAGGCCAGTCGATTCCCCTCGGGTTGTCCCTGATCGAGTCTTACGAAACGGATCTGCACGACCTGAACTTTCACCCGTTCTCGTCGACTCTGATCAATTTGTTGCGAGCTGCAAGCGCAGGAAATTGAGCGCTGAAATGACGCTCATCTGCCGCATCTGATCGCGAGTCGCCGGCAGGCGAAAAGTCGTCACGTGCTCGGCACCATCGGCGGTCACCAGGCCCACGAAGAGCGTGCCGACCGCGACACCATCTTGTTCGTCCGGGCCCGCGACACCGGTGAGGGACAAACCAATCGAGGCACCCAGTCGCGTGCGCACACCGCGCGCCATTTCGATCGCCGCTTGCTCGGTGACGACAGGACCCGGCGTCACACCGAGAACGTCGAACTTCACCTCGGATACGTAACTGACGACGCCGCCCCTCAGAACCCGACTGGCACCCGGAACAGCTGTCAACCGCCCGGTAACGAGACCACCGGTCACCGATTCGGCAACTGCAAGCGTTTCACCACGCGAGGCGAGCAGTGCCAAGACCACCGATTCCATGGTGTCGTCGTCGACCCCGAACACGAGGTCTTCGACGATCATGCGCACACGGCCTTCCCACGCATCGAGAATCGCGTCTGCGTCGGCGGCCGTCGCGGCGCCCGCCGTCAGGCGCACCTTGATGCCTTCCCAACCGCTGGCGAGAAACGCAAGCGTGGGTTTATCGTCACCCGGCTCGTCGAGCTCGGCAATGACGGCATCGAGACGCTCGTTCAGGCCGCTTTCACTTTCGCCCCACGTCCGCAGAACGCGGCTGCGGATCACCGAGGTGCGACCACTTCGACGCACCAGGTCGGGAAGAATCGCCCGCGTCATCATCTCGTGCATCTCGTGGGGCACACCGGGAACTGCGTAAATGACCTTGTCCCCAACGGGGCAGATGAGGCCGGGCGCCGTTCCTCGCCTCTGGGGAATGACCGTTGCGCCGTGCGGCACGAGAGCCTGGCGCAAGTTGTTCGCCGCCATGCGACGACCGCGCGAAGCGAACATCTGAACGATCGCTTCGGCGACGTCGTCGTCGTGGACAAGTTCGACGCCCATTATTGCGGCGATCGCTTCGCGGGTGAGGTCATCGTGGGTCGGCCCCAGGCCACCGCACATGATCACTGCATCGGCTTCGTCGAGGCGTCTGTGCAACTGCTCGGTGATGCGGCCGATGTTGTCGCCCACTTTCACCTGGACGTGACTGGAAATCCCGTGGGCTGCCAGCTGTTCTCCGATCCAACTGGAGTTCGTGTCGACGATTTGGCCGAGCAAGAGTTCCGTTCCGACGGCAACGACGTCGCAGCGCACCATCAGTCCTCTGTGGCTCGCTCGAATTGCCGGCGACGTACCGCTCGCGCCGCGTACTGGCCGCCACTGACGAGGGCCAGCGCAACCGAGAACCACAGCAGGATCTTCCACGTCCAGTCGGCATCGGTGACGGTGAGCGGCGCAAGCGCGAAGCCGACCGCGATCTGCTGGCTGAAGGTCTTCACCTTTGCGAGGCGGCTCGCGGGAACGGAGATGCCCTTCGAACCAACGAGCACTCGGTAGATACTGATGGCAACCTCGCGTGCCGCAATGATCACGACGGGCAAGAGTGGAAAGAGTCCGCGACTGACGAGCGTGAACATCGCGCCGAGAACGAGCACCTTGTCGGCCAGCGGGTCGAGGAATGCGCCCGATTTCGTCGTGCCGTGACGTCGTGCGAGGTACCCATCGAACCCGTCGCTGACACAGAGAAAAAACCACATGACGAACGCAACCCACGAGCCGTAGGAATCACTGGGAATCATCGCGAAGAGGATTGGCGAGATGAGAATTCGGCCGACCGTGACCATGTTGGCCCAGGTGGCGATCGCGTTCGGGTCAACGGGCATCTCAGTCCCCCACCGGAACACCAACGAGATCGGGCCCCATGGCATCGGTGATCTCGACGTGGTGGAATTCGCCCACCGCCAGATCTTCGGGAACGTTGACGACTCCGTCGATTTCCGGCGCCTCGCGGTGACTGCGCGCCACGCCAGGCTCGTCGACCAGGACACGTTGCGTCGTTCCGATGCAGTCGTCACGTCGACCGGCCGTGATGTCGTCCTGCAATTCTCGCAACTCCGCAAGACGCGACTGCATGACATCGTCGTCGACGCGGTCGGGGAGATTCACGGCATGGGTTCCCTCTTCGGGGCTGTAGGCAAAGAAACCGCACCAATCGAGCCGCGCCTGCTCGACGAAGGAGAGCAGTTCGTCGTGATCGGCCTCGGTTTCGCCCGGATAACCGACGATGAAGTTCGAACGGAACACCGCATCCGCCTCGCGCGACCTGATGTCGTCGATTCGCGAAAGAAAACGTTGTCCGTCGCCCCAACGTCGCATGCGGCGAAGATGAGCCTTCGATACGTGCTGCAACGACAGGTCGAAATATGCGACACCGGTGTCGAGAATGGCGTCGATGAGATCGTCGCTCAGGTCGCTGGGATACAGGTACAGCAGTCGCACACGGTCGGTACGTTCGGTGACGCGCCGCACCAACGACACGATCGCCCCTGCGCCAAGCTCGCCCGGTCGATCCTTGCCGTAACTGGCGAGGTCCTGTGCGACGAGCACGATCTCTCGGGCACCCAACTGGTCTACCTCGCCGAGAATCGAGTCGACATCGCGACTGCGTTGCGGCCCACGAAACGACGGAATGGCACAGAAGCCACACGTGCGGTCGCACCCTTCAGCGATCTTGACGTAGGCCCACGGTGCCGTTGCCTTTGGACGCGGCAGGTTCAGCAAATCGAACGCTGGTGCCGACGTGACGGAGAGTCCCACCGGTTTGCGACCAATCGCCACCGGAACACCGAAGCCGGCGACCTGGTCAACTTCGGGTAGCTCAGCAGCGAGTTCATCGCCGTAGCGCTCGGCCATGCACCCCGTTACGACCAACCGTGCTCCGTCTTTCTTGCGATCGGCCAACGCGAGAATCGTGTCGATGCTCTCGCGCCTTGCCTCTTCGATGAATGCACAGGTGTTGACAACGACGACGTCGGCTCGCGAGGGGTCGTCGGTGCGATGCAGCCCGTCGCCGTGGAGAAGACCGATGATCTTTTCGGAGTCGACCTCGTTTTTCGGACAACCGAGGGTCTCGACGTAGAAGCGCTGCGACTGCGCCGGAACTGACACGTGTGTGAGTCTACCGATCGCCCCTTCGGGGCCTTCGTCAGTTGCTTTGCTGCAGGAAGGCGTACTCTTCGGGCGTCATCAGCACCTGACGCGCCTTCGAGCCTTCGCCGGGACCGACGATGCCGCGCTCTTCGAGCAGGTCCATCAAACGACCCGCGCGTGCGAAGCCGACTTTCAACTTGCGCTGCAGCATCGAGGTACTGCCGAGACCCGACGTGACGACCAGCTCGATCGCCTGCTTCAACAGATCATCGTCGTCGTCATCACCCGTTGAACCGCCGACAAGCCCGCTTCCCGACCCCGACGCGCCGCCTTCGCCCTCGATTCCACTGACGTACACGACTTCGGGCGCTTGGCGACGCCAATGCGCGACGACCGTGCGCACTTCTTCCTCGGTGACCCACGACCCCTGAACGCGCTGCGCGATGTTCGTGTTGCCGGGCAACAGCAACATGTCGCCCTTGCCGACCAACTTCTCGGCACCGGGACGATCAAGGATGACGCGGCTGTCGGTGAGGCTCGACACTGCGAACGCCATGCGTGCAGGAATGTTGGCCTTGATGACGCCGGTGATGACGTTGACGCTCGGACGCTGCGTGGCAATGATCAGGTGAATGCCGACGGCTCGAGCTTTTTGAGCGATGCGTGTGATCGAATCTTCCACGTCGCGGGCGGCCACCATCATGAGGTCGTTCAACTCGTCGACAACGACGACGATGTACGGCAACCGTTCGTACTCGCGTTCGGTACCGGGTTCGGGAACGAGATCACCGCGGTCGTAGGCGGCGTTGTAACCCGAAATGTCGCGAAAGCCCACCTCGACGAGCAGGTCGTATCGACGCTCCATCTCTTTCACGGCCCACCCGAGGGCGTTCGCCGCCTTCTTGGGGTTCGTCACCGGCTGTGTGAGAAGGTGCGGCAGGCGCGCGTACTGGCCCATTTCGACCTGCTTCGGGTCGATGAGGATGAGGCGCACCTGATCGGGCGTCGTGCGCATGAGGATCGACGTGATGATGCAGTTGAGCCCGCTCGACTTGCCCGCGCCGGTGGCTCCGGCGATGAGGAGGTGTGGCGTCGTGGCCAGGTTCATGAAGACCGCACGGCCAGCGATGTCCTTGCCGACCGCGACGTCGAGCGGGTGCGTCGCGGCTTTTGCCTCGGGCGACGTCATGAGGTCGCCCAGGGAGACAAGCTGACGTGAGGTGTTCGGAACTTCGACACCGATCGCTGATCGACCGGGAATTGGGGCGAGGATGCGAACGTCGGTGGCGGCCATTGCGTAAGCGATGTCGCGATCGAGGCTGGTGACACGGGCGACTTTCACACCCGAGCCGAGTTCGAGTTCGTACCGGGTCACCGTCGGGCCAACCGTCATACCCACCAGCCGGGTGTCGACACCGTGCGATGCAAGCGACGACTCGAGAAGATGCCCACGCTGCTCCACCGCGGCACGGTCGACGGCTTGCGTCGGGCTGACGCTCAACATGTTGGCCGGAGGTAGCGACCACGACCCCCTGCGCGCCGCGGGTCCGAGGGCAAGCTCGTCACCATTCGTCGCCGGAGCACCGTCATTGACGGCAGCATCGCGCTTCGGGCGCGGCGGGAAGTCATCCCCTTCGGCCGATGCCGCGGGGGGCTTGCGACGCGGTTTGGTGGGCTTCACCGAGCCTCGGTCCTCGTTTTCGAAGTCGTAGAGGGTCGGCTTCGGTGCGCCGGGATCGAATGCGGGAACGTGCGATGTATCGACATCATCGGCCTCGACGAAACCCGTGTCTGCCACCGGCTCGGACTGGTCGTAGAAAACCGGCGCTTCCGGCTCGACGTCACGGACATCTTCGGTTGTCTTGATCTCGCTGATCACCTTTTTCGCTGCGCGTGCGGTGGGCACCGCAACGGATGCGAAGTAGGCGCGCAGACGTCGAATCAACAGTGGCAACGACATTCCGGTGACGATGAGAACGCCTCCGAGGATGATCGCGAGCAGAACGACCACGGCGCCGACGATGCTGAGGAGTGTGCGCAGAGGTTGCCCGATGAGTGCGCCGATCCATCCACCCGCGGGCTTCAGGGCGTCGACCGAGGCAGTCATGCGTCCCTCGCCACGGGCCAGGTGCAACAGACCAAGGGTTGCGAGCACGATGACGACCGACCCAACCGCAAGACGCAGACGATGCTCGGATTCGTTGCGGCGAACGACCACTACTCCGACCGCGATGAGTGCGGGCGGCAACAAAAACCGACCAAGACCGAAAACCCAGCCGAGCGAGGTGTCGATCGCGTCGCCGACCGGGCCGGCGACGTTCAGGTAGACGCCGAGGGCCGCCAAAACACCGGCGACCACGATGGCGATGCCACGAAATTCGTTTTCACGCCCCCCGACAGCGGCCTTTACCGCCGCATGCTCGCGCGGCTTCGCGTCACGCGCGCGGCCGGCGGGACGTGGTCGGGAGGCCTGTTTTGACATGAATCAAAGGTACCAACGGGGTACCCACTGATTCGGGAATACCCCGTCGACGGCCTCCGAACGTCAGGCGACTAGGGCCCCGTCAATGGATCCGACCCGAGGATCTTGCCGACCGGATCGACGAGCACCCCGAACTGACCGCCGCGTTCCGACTGCACGACGACGCGATGCAGCACCTCACCGTTGGGCCCGTCGGCAGTGATCGTGAACGCACGCAGCAGCGAGTCGGGCAACTCTTCTTCGACTCGCGAGTACACCTCGGACGAGAACACCATCTTCGATGCATCGAACGAACGCCCGTCGGCTACCGCTGCTTCGGTCTCGTCCCGCAACGAGCCGTTCTCCCACACAAAGTTGATCGCACTCCCCTTTCCGTCATCGAGAAAGAGATTGATCAGATCGGGTGTCGCATTGATCTCGAAGAATCTTGGCGGCTGGCCCGTCAGCGCTGTCACCGCGCCCACGGCATCGTCAATTTCATCAACGTGCAGCGCAACTTTGTCGTCACCGCCGCACGCCGACACGGTGCAGACAAGAAGAGCGATGGCCACGACCGACGCGGACCGCAGACGTTTCCTCATGTCTCCATCACGACGGGCACGATCATCGGTCGACGCTTCGTGCGCGTGTTGACGAACTTGCCCGTTGCGCGGCGAACAACCTGCTCGAGCGCGTCGACGTTGCGCTCACCTTCGGCGAGCGCATTTTCCACGGCTGCAGCAACGGTGTCGCAGGCTTCGTCGAGAAGGTCCTCGGCCTCGGGGGCGTACACCCAACCGCGCGTGATGATCTCCGGCCCCGTGATGACCCGCCCCGACGAGACATCGACCGTCACCACGACGACGACCACGCCTTCTTCGGCCAAAACTCGACGGTCACGCAACACGCCTTGGCCGACGTCGCCGACGACACCGTCGACGTAGAGATAGCCGGCAGGGATGCGTCCGACAGCCTCGACTCCGTCATCGGTCAGCTCGACCACGTCGCCGTCCTCACACATCGTGATGCGATTTCGGGCAACGCCCATGGTCTCGGCCAGACGGGCGTTCGCCATCATGTGGCGGAACTCGCCGTGAATGGGAATGAACCATTCGGGCTGCGTCACGTTGAAGTACGTCTTCAGGTCGTCGGCCTGGGCGTGGCCCGTTGCGTGGACATCGACGATTCCCGAGTGCACCACTTCGGCGCCCGCACGCAGCAACCCGTCGATGACGCGACTGACGTGCATTTCATTGCCCGGAATCGGATGGCTGGAGAGGATCACGGTGTCACGCTCGCCCACCTTCACCCACTTGTTGTCACCGCGAGCCAGGAGCGCGAGTGCCGACATCGGCTCACCCTGGGAACCGGTCGAAATGATGCACACGTTCTCGGGCGCATGGTCGTCGATCTGTTCGATGTTGATCAACGACTTGTCGGGGATCCGCAGAATCCCGAGGTCGCGCGCCATACGCACGTTGTTGTTCATCGAGCGGCCCATTGTTGCCACGACACGACCGTTCGCCACGGCCGCATCGGCAATCTGCTGCACGCGATGGATATGGCTTGCAAAGCTGGCCGTGATGATGCGCCGACCCCTGTGCTCGGCGAAAAGGCCACGCAAGACGTGGCCCACCTCGCTTTCACTCGGCGCATGGCCCTTCTCCTCGGCATTCGTGCTGTCGGCGAGAAGGAGTCGGATGCCGGGCCCGTGGGCGAGCGCACCGAGTCGCGACAAGTCGGTGCGTCGCCCGTCGACGGGCGTGAGGTCGATCTTGAAGTCGCCCGAGTGCAGAACGATCCCCTGTGCGGTGTGCAGCGCGACGGCGTGCGCGTGGGGCACGGAGTGCGTCACTGCGATGAACTCGACGTCGAATGGGCCGACGCGACGTGTCTCGCCGTCGGAAACGGCGACAAGATCCGTGCGGCCGAGAAGACCCGCCTCTTCGATCCGGTGTCGGGCAAGACCCAACGTCACTGCCGATCCGTAGATCGGCATCGACAGTTCACGCAGAAGGAACTGCAGGCCCCCAACGTGGTCTTCGTGTCCGTGCGTGGCAATGCAACCCACGATCCGCTCGGCGTTCTCTCGCAACCACGTGAAGTCCGGAAGCACGAGATCGATTCCGTGCATGTCGGGATCCGGAAACATGAGCCCGCAGTCGATGAGAACGATCTGGTCGTCCTGTTCGACGGCCATGCAATTGCGGCCGATTTCGCCGAGGCCGCCGAGGAAATAGATGCGAACGCTTGGCTTGCTCAACTCGACCTGAACGACTCGACGTTCGCCTTGACAACCCGCGCGCGCTCGGCCACCCACTCGGGGGCGGCACCCATCGGCAGACGCGCGTCGCCAACCTTGAATCCGTGAAGCTTCATCATTTCCTTCGAGGGCAGCGGGTTCGGTGCTTCTTCACCCGTTTCGTACGCGTAGCTCTCGAGCAGCGCCGTATTGATGCGTTGCGCTTCGGCGACGTTGCCCGAGAAGAAGGCCGCAATCATCCGACGATGTTCCGGCGCCGACCAGTGCGTTGCCACACCGATGACACCGACGGCACCGACGGCCAGCAGCGGGAGGGTGAGACCGTCGTCACCGCTGTACACCTCGAAGTCCTGCGGTGCGTGCGCGATCACATTCGCCGTTTCGCCGGGATTCCCGCCGGCGTCCTTCAGCGCGACGATGTTTTTCGTGTCGCGCGCCATCGCAACAAGGTTCGCCGTCGAAATCTTGCGACCCGTGCGAGCGGGAATGTCGTACACCACGACCGGCAAGTTGGTTGAACCTGCCATCGCATTGATGTGGGCGGCGATGCCCGCCTGCGATGGACGGTTGTAGTACGGACCGACCGCGAGGATTCCGGCAATTCCCAACTTCGAAGCCTCTTTGGTGAGATGCACCGAGTGCGCCGTGTCGTTCGAACCGGTTCCTGCAATGACCGGAATCGTGACTGCAGCCGAGACCGCTTCGAACAAAGCCAGACGTTCCGGATCGGTGAGGGTCGATGCCTCACCCGTCGTTCCCGACACGACGAGACCTTCGTTGCCCTGCTCTTGAAGCCACTTCGCCATGCGCACGTTTTCGGCGACGTCGAGCTCGCCGTTCGGGTCGAACGCGGTGATCATCGCGGTGATGACGCTGCCGAAACGCGCGGCCATCAGAAAGAGCCTTCTGCCGCGCGATCGATGCCCTGCGTGAGAATGAGGTCCTCGTGCAGTTCCATCCAAACGTCGTGATAGCTGCCGCACATGACGCCCGTGAACATGTTCTGTTCTCCGGCCACAACTCGCTTGGCCGTCGACTCGAGACGCGGCACGTAAGGCGCCAGACGCCCGAGCACGTCGGCCATCGCCGACACGACCGGAACGGACTCGTCCTTCATCGCGACGAGCCGTTCGATGACTGCCTTGTCGTACGCGGCATCCGAATGGTCGTTTGGCTGTCCGTCACGCAACTGCCAGTCGCCGCACAGCTCTTTGAACGCCGTGTTGATTCCGAGGAAGGTCTCGTACGAGACGTGCAGAGCCGCTGTCACCGAGGCGGGAGAGTCGGCGGCGAGCGCGTCGCGATGCGCTTCCTTGCCGGCCGGCGTGATCTGCCACAGGGCACGGGCCTCGCGAAACATTGCATGCTCGCGTTCGAGCAGAGCCTTCAGGTGCGTCTCGGCTTCGGCCTCGGAAACATCGGCGATGTCAGCGACCATGTCGACTTTCGCAAAGCCCTTGATGCGCAGGGCATGGAACGCCCGGAAAGCGGGTTCGGATTGATGCGCCATAGGCGACTCAGCGTAGTGAGTCGACCCCTTGCCCCGGGAACCGAAAACTGGCTCGGGAACCGAAAAAGTCAGCTCGGCACGGGCGGCGGAGCGTCCTTGCCCAACTCGAACTGCAGGTATTCGTCGCCGGTGTTTTCCCAGTCCTCGAACTGGATGACACCCATCTCTTCGTAGCGATGGCGCAGCCAACCGTCGTTGCGGTCGAGCAGGCCCAACTTCTTGCAGTTCGGAACGATCTTTGCGAAGAGCATCTGCTGGAACATCGTGCGGGTGGGATCCTGGAGGACGAGCGGAACGATTTCCTTGGGCTTCACGCCCATGCGCTCCCAGACTTCCTGCTGCAGGAAACGATCACGCATGCGCACGCTCGCCTCGTACGCAAACTCCTGTCGTTCCTTCATCTCCGCATCGGTCATTTCGGCATATGCCTCTTGAAGTGACAACACCCCGAAGGCCACGTGACGAGCCTCGTCACTCATCACGTAGCGGAGCAACTGCTTGAGCAACGGCTCGCCCGTCAACTGATGCATGAAGCCGAAAGCGGCAAGCGCGAGCCCTTCGACCATCACCTGCATGCCGAGGTAGGTCATGTCCCAGCGGCTGTCCTG